>SAMEA104315420__coassemble_74_pt1 | contig 211823 bp, 221 predicted proteins | sample SAMEA104315420__metabat2_low_PE_007 | metagenome-assembled genome bin SAMEA104315420 (sample SAMEA104315420) | gut metagenome | biome: Monkey gut; feature: monkey-associated habitat; material: faeces | place: China | collected 2013 | reverse complement strand
ACAGTTATAATTTCTTATGAGATGCCATACGCTCAGCATAAGCTACTAAGCTTGTATACGTAATAAAATAATCTCTTCCTCTTTTATAATACTCCACTTTACCAGTCCTAATCAGTTTATAAATTACACCAGAGCTACAACTCAAAGCATATGCAGCATCTGTAACACGTAAAGCTATTTTATTCATTATAGCCACCTCCAAAATTTGATTACATATATGTTAGTTAAGAAGAAAGCAAACAAGCTGATTTAATTTTATATGATTTTATTTTATATCTTTTAATAACATATATAGTAATCCAGCTCAAAGATGCGGTGACATAGGTAGTTATATATGTATAAGATAGAGAGAAAGATGTAGCAATGTATAAGTGGTAGCTTCTACACCAACAACCCCAAACTATAATTAACAGTAGTAATCTTTTACTAGTTACGCATCTGTACAGCAAAAAATAATCGGAGGTACTTCAAATGTCAAAATCTACTATTGAAAAACAAATTCACAACAAATACGACAACAAACAGCGTAAATCTCAAGAGAAGAAAACTGAACGATTATGCTTTCGAGTATCACCAGAAACAAAAGCAAGCTTTACAAAGCTGCAAACAGAAACCGGACTTCCCCAAGGAACTTTGTTTGAATCATTAATCAGTAATAATCATTTACCTATAATTCAAAACGGTACTCTCATTGCCAAAGAACTCGCAGTAGTAAGCCAACAGCTTAATACTGTTAATATGTGCATCCGCCAAGGCAATAATGGTTTAGCAATCGAGCAACTGCAGCAAGCGAATAATACATTCAATAATATTCAAAACTTATTGTTGCAAGCTTTAGGAGGAATCAGAAATGGCAATCTTTAAAATTGAACCTCATGAACAATACACGCTTAAAGGTATGCTTGATTATATCAGTGATGCCACTGTCCACGATAATCAAATATTATTTACAGATGCGCTTTATGCTATTAATACAAATCCATTATACGATATGATGATAATCAAACTCCTGAATTGCAAAACTGCCGGCGTACAGTACAAGCAAATCACGTTATCCCTCAACGAAGAAGAATCAGAACGGCAAACAGATTTCATTTGTTTATGTCAAGAAGCTGCATGGCTGCTTTACAATTATACACACTGCCAGATTGCCTACGCTGTACATGGTAATACTGATAATCTCCATACACATTTTATTTTAAACTCTGTAAGCTATCTTGACGGACACAAGTTGCATCTAGGCTGGCAGGACACAGCTTACCTGAAAAGCAAGATAAATGCATTGCTGCGAAGATATGGTTTCAGTTTGATTACGTGCGAGAAATTCATCAACTAAGAGCTTTCCTTTCGCACCAATGGTTATGAATACCGCTATTACCTTTCTGTACTGCATGATGAGATCCGCAAAGAAAACAACGAGCGTATCAACAATACCGCAGCTTACGACAAGCAGTATCTTGAAGGACGTTACGGTGCAGACCCATACTTGCAGAATATGCTGAAGGATGGTGAATGGCAATAAGCTTAAAACAAATTAACGCCTAATAGAAAAACTGCTTCCGTATCTAGAATAATATATTGGTTGCTACTACACCCCTTGGCATTGGACTGCCAAGGGGTAAGTTTATTTTCAAGCAATATTACCACATCCATTTATAGCTCTGGTTTAATTGTATCATAAAATCAACAAATTCTTCGTCACTCCATTTTTGCATATTATGTTGTAAGCTTTCTTTATATTCTAATGCTATATTTTTTATTTCTTCTTTTGGTTTTACAATAATCCCTAAGCAATGATTAGATTTACTATCTTTTTTTAGCACCTCACCTTCGCCATAGCCGTTTTTTAAATCTCGCTCACGAACATCATTACCTCTATCTTTGACAATTTTACCGACAAACCCCTCCTCTTCTTCGATATTTTTATCAAATTTCCGATTGCCATAAATATCATTAGCTATTTTATAAAAAAGATTGTACGCTGCTGTAAAAGTCGTCATACCGGTAGCATTGGAAGCATTAGGCTTTGTGCCTTTCTCTATATTATCAATAACGGTACAGCATTTTTCTATAAAAAATCCTACTGGTGCTTTTATCACTTCGCGATAAGATTTGCTATTTGTATTTTCTTGTTGTTCTTTTAAAATCAATTCTAAGCCATAGTTTGCTACATGTACTAACATAAATTTTATTTCATAGACATTAAGAGTTCTGTTTGGTTTTTCTTTCTCACCAGTACATTTAGCTAAGAACTCAATATTTTTATGCAAACTATTTCCTAATTCAATTATATTGCAGTGATGTGAAGTAAATTTAGAAATATCATCCTCACCTGATGCCAAAAAAACATAGTACATCGAAGAGCTGATTTTCTGCTCACCTAAATATTCATTTTTCCCCTTAACGACTTTACCATTAATCAAATCAAAAAGATATTTTTCACACTCAGCAGAGTTATTGAAATTCAACTTATTAGTGATATTTAAATATCTGGAATAAAGCTTATCTTCTATAAACTTTCCAGTCATATTTTTATTAGATAATTCTGCTGCAGAATATTGTGTTACACCACACGCTCTGCTATTTGGCACCAGAGCTCCAAATATATTCAACAAAAAATTTTTTATAAATGTTGTATTATTCGTTTTGATTAACGAAGCTTGCGGAATATTTATACCAACTTCTTGGCTTAACCTAGGTCCTATAACGATTCCTGCTATCATTTTAGCTAAATCATCAAATTTCTCTTTACATCCATCAGTAAGTTTAAACAGCGTTTTTAGTAAAAACGCACATTCAGCACTTGCACCCCAAGCTCGAAACTCGTTAAGACACCCCCTTCTCATCTTTATATTTTCATTAATGAAAACTTCATTATTAAGGTTTTGTAAATTTTCATCAGTATATTTTTTACAATGAAATTGCTCTAATCTGTTTATGATGTGATTTTTTGCAAAGGATATCGCATCTACATAGTTATATTCACTTAATTTATTAAAGAAGTCATTTCTGCTACCTTCTAAGCTTTTTAATATATCGCTAATAACATCACTTTCATCTATACTATCTCTAACGTTTAATCCCATAGAGTCCAAATAACGGCTAAATATATAACGTAAGCTTCTACTATCACTAGCAATATAAGTATTACTAGTGTTATTGTAAACAACAAAATTATCTTCAAACATATAAACGATCTTATTTATACCAGAATGTGCTATCATACTTAGCTTGCACTCCGCATTGCATCTTACACAGAGTCGTTTCCATTCATTGGATAACTTCAAATATATTTCGTTTATAGATTCATCTTCTATTAGTTCTTTACTATTATTAATGGACTTATGTTTTGTTACAATTTCATCAATCTCTCTAAATATCTCTGCTTGTTTACAAGCAAAAAAATGTCCTATATTACAGTATTTCTGAACAGCACACGGAGAAACATTCATACTGCTAGAACATTTATAAGATATATAATGAGATACTAATTCATAAAATCCATCCCGAAACTTCTTTTCACAGTAACAATTTCTTATTTTTAGCATCTTTCGCGGCTGTCTATTCTTAACCTGATACATAGTCCCCTTACGCTGCATCATATCATAGCTTGTTACATAATCCATCTTTCTCATTTGAGAAAGTAGTCTTTCCTTATCATCGTTAGTTAAATGGTTCATAGCAAGAATACCTCCCACAAGCATAAGTATTTCTTTTAATTATACTACACTTGCGGGAGATATGCCTTTAATCTTATTCTTTCCTTAAATCAGCAAAATGCTTAGATAATAGATTGGTCACCTTCTTACGCTCATCCTGCACATCACGTAAATATATTGATGTCGTCGAAATATTGGTATGTCCAAGCATAGCCTGTACCATATTTAAGGACATCCCGCTAATCAAAGCATTAGTTGCAGCCATAGCTCGAAGAGAATGTACTGCTATTCTCGGCAGATTATGCTTTTTGCAAAGCCTTTTAAGCCATAAATAAAAGCTGTCACCATTAACTGGCACAGCTTCATTCTGTTCATTAGCATTTCTTGATATAAAAACCAAATTCTGCGGATTTGTTATTCTATTCTTGTTAAGCCATTCGTCAAGCAATGCCTTATACTCCAAAAACAATTGCTTGAGAAAATCGTCAAAATATAGCGTCCGTACAGAAGCATCCGTTTTCGGAGTCCCTAAAAATGGTTTTCGACCATTAACATACTTCATTGCTTCTGTTATTTTCAGCTCTCGACGCTCTAAATCTACACGATCCCACGACAAGCCTAAAAATTCTCCTTTCCTTGCTCCAGTCGTCAGCGCAATATAAAACATCAGCCTATTTTTTTGATTGCTTAAATTATGCGGCATCCCCTCTATGATTTTCATTGCTTTACGTAACGTTTCACTATCCCATATTGGATAATGCGTTGATTCTGCTTTTATCAGCAAATCACGAGATACAGCATCACAGGGATTCTTTGCCAAATATTTCCATGCGCAAGCCTTATTAAAGATAAGATTCAGCAGCTTAAAGTGCTTCATGATTGTAACACTAGATAATTTTTTCTCGTTCTTACTATCCAAACGCATATTAGCACTACTAAGACTCTGCATAAAGCGCAAAATATCCGCATCGGTAATTTTATCCATTTTCTTAAATCCAAACGCAGGCAACAACCTGTCATTCAGCATCTGCTCGTAGTTAACCATAGTTATAGTTCCTACCCTGCAACTATGCTTTTGCTTCCAATAATCAACAAACTCCTTAAACGTGACAGGCTTGTCGACATTCAGCTTGCCGGTAACCTCCAAAACAAAAGCAGCTAACTCTATTGACGCTTTATTTTTAGTCGTTGCATAGATAGTTTTTGTGAATCTACGCTGCTTATGTTGTTCATCGTAGCCATTAGATACTCTTAATTCCCACTTATTATTCCCTTTGCTTACCATTGACCCTGCCATAATTTATACCTCCTGTAAATTTGATTTTTCATTTTGTTACATATATAGAACAGGAGAAGAACTACACATTCTGCAATCCTTCTCCATTTAAATATTTTTACTTGATGCCATTCCAAGCTGGTGTTCCCATATTCTTTTCTGCCCACTCAACCAAAGCTTCCTGCGTATAGTAATAGCACTTGCCAATTCTAGTAGCTGGCAGCTTTCCATCCTTTGTTAGTGCAAGTACTCTTGCATAACTTATTTTTCCATCAAAAAAGTATGTAGCAACATCCTTAGCACGTAAAAAATTCGGTTTGCTGGTTTTCGCTAAATCATTCATTTCAACCAAGCTCCTTTCCGTAAATTAGTTACGTGTTTGTATCATTTTATTTTGTTACAAACGCTCACGTCTAATGCCATATCGTAGCATATGACACCATAACTTCCTGTATATCCTCTCTGATATACATGCAGAACTGCATTTTTCTTCATAGTAATGAGCCTTTTTACAATACCACTCATATATATTTTCCCATTCTATATGTTATTGTTTTACCCCCCTTTCATTAACAGCTCCATTACTAAACGCATATATTTTATTTTATCTGCACCACTTATTACACCACAGAATACTGCCCCATCAGCAAAGCTAGTATTCATCGCATTCTGCAAATCTCTATAATAATACTAAATTAGTCTGCACCACGCTGCACCAATTAATTTACCACCATATATTTATCTTTTGCAGATATAGATATACTGTCATCTTCTTCCTTCTGCTCGATGAAAAGCTATCTTCAAATTCATCAAAACATTCATCTGCTGCATTCAGTTACAACACTGAAATCCTGTGAAAATAAGTATTTCAAAAAGTTGCTTCAAATAAAAAACACCTTATTTTCATCAGAATTTGAAAATAAGGTGCAAATAAGGTGCAGGAATACAAAAAAACGGTTTTCCAAAATTCGGAAAACCGCATGGTTACTGGTGATCCCGGCCAGAATCGAACTGGCGACCTACCGCTTAGGAGGCGGTTGCTCTATCCTACTGAGCTACGGAACCATAACAACAGCTCAGGCAGAACTCAAGCCTTTCCGCCCAAGCTGTACTAAATATTATACCGCAAAAACAAAATACTGGCAATGAGGAAACAGCAAGTTATGCGTCAGCAAGCTTCTCCTCTTTTTCCTTTGCCAAAAACTCCGCCACAGCAGGCAGATTATCAAAAATAAACTGCTGCGCTGCCTGCGGATAAAAGTTAATATAATAAATTTCTCCGGTAGCTTGTCTTACACGCTTTTCGGTAACAATACCCAACTCAGAACCCTTTTCTGTCGGAATTTTATTGCGCCCATCTTCCGGCAACTGCAGATAACCTGCATGTTCCAACCATCTGCCAAGCTCCACCGTGGTAAGATTATGCATTTCTTTATCTGCAAAGGTATCATTAATATATTTTACAAGCTTTGTGATATTGGTAGCTTCAGTCATAGGCTGCAGCCTGCTCAGGTCATCCTGCTCCACAACAAAGCTGCTTTTAACTGCCTTAGAAGTTTTGGGTGCAACCTTAAAGCTCGTGCTCTGCGAAACCAGATTCATAATCTTGCCGTAAACAGCAATAACTTCTGCGGCATCGTTAAGCGCCTCCTGTACCTGCGCGCTCTGTACAGCCTCCAGTGAAAGCTCCTCCTCGGCAAAAGGATGTCTGTTTTGGCTCATACGGTGAATAACATTGTAAGCATTGCGTAATTTGTTGATATCCAGCATCTGCATTTCTCCTATTCTTCACACAAATTTTATAAACAAAAAGGCAGACTCTGCTATATCAAGAGTCTGCCCTAAAACAATCAGCAGTTAATGTGCTTCTGCCAGCACCTCAGCGGCGATATCGTCCGCCATTCCCGGAGGCATGCTCCATTCAACACGCACGCCGGTTTTACCCCAAAGACGGGTGAGCGCTACCTGAAACGCCTCCTTACTGGAAAGCGGCTCCAGCGTTATCGTAGCAAAATCACGAATAGTATCACCCTGCGGTACATCCAGGCTCAACGGAGTTGCCAGATACTTCTCGACAGCAGCCTTGGCTTCGGCAACAGCCTCCGGCAAGGTTACTACGGCAGTCTTATCCGCTTCGTTATATTCTACATAGCCATAATGGCAATTATAATTCAAAGTTACAGCATAATTACTCATTTTAATCCCCCTCTGCTCTTGTTACTAATTATAACAACTTAAGCACATAATATCAATATAAGGATTTAAGTAAGCAATTAAAATATAAGTCTTTTTTAGCTCGTAATCCTTGATAAATATGATGCGGCACTATTATCTGCGGCTGAATACAGGCTGCAGACGTTTTTCCATCGGCAGCTTGTCGGCAGTCACCGCCAGCTGCGCCATCTCGTACAAGGTGCTTTGTGCGCTCACAGGCTCCAGCTTGTTGCGTACACGGCGATAGGTACCGTTGGACTGCATCATATGCGCACCCACGTTATCGCGCAGATACAAGTCGAGCAGCGCCTTGATGCGATGGATATGCTCCTCTGTTTCTACCGGGAAGAACAGCTCAACGCGGTCATTAAGGTTACGCGGCATCCAGTCGGCACTGGAAAGATAGAGCTGCTCCTCGCCGCCGTTGGCAAACCAGAAGATACGGCTGTGCTCCAGCTGACGGCCTACAATACTGCGGACCGTAATATTATCGCTGATGCCTTCGATGCCTGTGCGCAGACCGCAGATACCGCGCACAATCAAATCAATATGCACGCCTGCAGCCGAAGCCTCGTACAGCTTCTGAATTACGGGCTGGTCAATCAGCGAATTCATCTTGGCGATGATATGGCCCTCACGACCGGCACGCACCATGGCAATTTCATTATCAATCAGCGCGTAAATTTTCTCGCGCAGTCCCAATGGCGCCATAACCAGCTTATTCCAAACCGGTGGCTCGCTGTAGCCGCTAAGCAGATTGAAGAACGCCGAAGCATCGCTGCCGAACTCGTCATTGGCCGTCATCAGGCCAAGGTCGGTATACAGCTTTGCTGTGCTGTCGTTATAGTTGCCTGTACCCAGATGCAGATAACGCCTGATGCCGTTATCCTCCTTGCGCACGATAAGAATAATTTTGGCATGCGTCTTTAAGCCGACTAAACCGTAGATAACGTGGCAGCCGGCTTTTTCCAGACGACGCGCCCAGAGGATATTGTTTTCCTCATCAAAACGCGCCTTCAGTTCTACCAGTACGGTTACCTGCTTGCCGTTTTCCGCAGCACGCGCCAGCGCAGCAACAATCGGGCTGTTGCCGCTCACACGGTACAGTGTCTGCTTAATTGCCAGCACCTGCGGATCGTCGGCAGCATCACTCACCAGCTTAACTACCGGGTCAAAGCTTTCATAGGGGTGATGCAGCAAAATATCATTTTCACGGATAGCGGCGAACAAATCGCTGTCATCCGGCAGCTCCAGCGGACGCTGTGGTACAAATGGCTCATACAGCCACGGCCACATGCCCTTCATACCGATAAATTTAAAGAAGCAGGTCGGGTCCAAAGGTCCGTTGATTTCATAGACCTCCATCTCTGTAACATCCAGATTTTCCTCGAGGAATTTTTTTATACGATTATTATTCGTTTTGAAGATTTCCAGACGTACAGCAGCGCCGCGCTTACGTTTACGCAGTGATTCCTCAACCTCCTTCATCAGGTCAACGCTGTCATCCTCTTCCAAGTCAAGGTCACTGTCACGCGTTACTCTGAAGGACACCATATCCAGAATATGGCAGCCCTTGAACAAATCGTGGCAATGGCTGGCGATAATATCCTCCAAAAATACGAAGGTACGCTTGCCCTCAGGCTCAACCTCAACAATGCGGTCCAGCACGCTCGGCACCTGAATCAGGCCCATGCTGTGCTCGCCGTCGGCCTTAATCAGCTCAACAGCAAGGTTCAGTGTTTTATTGGCCAAAAACGGGAAGGGACGCGAAGCATCTACCGCCATCGGCGTCAATACCGGGAAAACTACCTCGCGGTAATATTCCTCCAGCCAGTCCTTGCCCAGCTCGCTCAAATCCTTAACGCGGCGGAAATGCAGCTTCACCGCATCCATTTCTGCCATCAGCGCAATCAGCGATTTTGTCTGAGTGCGCACCTGCTCATGCGCTGCCTGCGAAATAGCCACCAGCTGCTCATGCACCGACATGCCGGAAGCATCGCGCTTTTCTACGCCGCTGTCAAAATTGCTCCACAGTCCGGCTACACGCACCATAAAAAATTCATCAAGGTTAGAAGCCGAAATGGCGATAAACTTCAAACGCTCCAGAAGCGGCGTTTCTTTACCCATCGCTTCCTTCAGCACGCGCAGATTAAATTTCAGCCAGCTCAGCTCGCGGTTATAAAAATACTCAGGCTTTGTCAAATCTAATTTTCCCATCACTTATTCACCCGTTCCAAAATCGGTTCAATACCAAAAACTTCCTCAAAGAAAGTTGATTTATCATCAAACGTCCAGATTTCCAACGTCAAATCCTCTTTGCTTGCTGCCAGAACCTTCAGCTTATTATCCTTCAGCGTTACACTGCAGCTGTGGATTTTTTGCATATAGCTGCGGTCTAAGGCATCAGCCAGACGCACAATGGCAGCCAGCTTGGCTACAACCGGCACCAGCTCCTTCTCCACCTGCGGAGCAAGCGTATTGGTCTTGTCAAACAGTCTGTTGGCATGATAATACGAGGCCAGCGCTACGATTTTCTTATCCTTCTCGCTCAGGCCGATAATATCCGTAGACATAATCAGCTGATATGTATAGATAGAGTGACTGCGCATACAGATGTATTTGCCTATATCATGCAAAATGCAGGTTGCACGCAAAAGCAGGCGCTCATGCTCGCCCATGCCGTAAGCCTTGGCAATCTTATCGAAAATAATCAACGACAGGCGCTCCACCTGCTGGGCATGCTTCTTGTCATACAGATAACGGCTGCCGATGGTATGGAAAAGGCTGATAAGCTCCTGCTCCAGCTCCTTGCGCATCACAGGATTCGTTTTATTGCCGATATGCAGCAGCTGGATACCGTCGATAAAGCGGTCTGCCGTAATAATAATTTCCTTGGCGGGAATCAGATGCAGCAGCTGTTCATACAGCAGCACCGTAGGCAGTACAAGCTCCGCAACATTTTCCGGCAGCTTATATACCTGAATCAGCTGCGGCAGGCTCATCTGACGCATACTATCGAAAAAGGCATGGAAATCCGCCGCCTTGATGCGATGCACCAGTTGCTTTTCATCCAGACCCAGCATGCGCAGCAAAAGCTCGGTCTCTGTACCGGACAGCACCAGATAACGCACCTTGCTGTCACCCAGCTCGTTTCTTACCGGTCCGATTGTACTGCTGAGAAATTCCGTCAGCGCCTTGTTAAAATGCATGCTTTCACGACGGTTGCGCTCAAAGCTTTCCTTAATACGGATGATACCAATGTGGAAATTGCCCTGATAGCAGATTTTTTCATCGCGCACCAGCGTTACACCCAAACCGCCAGAGGAAATATCCATCATCAGCATGCCTTCACGCTCGGTAGAAATTTTTTCTGCCTTCAGCGTATTACGGATAGCTACAAATTTTGTATAAATCTCCTTCGGCATATCAACAACATCGACCACAAGACCGGTTTTATTATAAATCTGATCCAGCAGAAAAACCTGATTGCTGGCCTCACGCACAGCAGTGGTTGCCTGCATAACATATTCCTCTACACCGTATTCCTTCATCAGGCGCTTGAAGCCGATAAGAATTTCGCAGATTTCGGAAACAAGCGGAAAAGGAATTATTTTATTTTTAAAGGTTGCTTCACCCAGACGGATACGTCGGTTGCAGCATTCGATAACCTTGTACCTTTCAGTATTATGATATTCGGTAATCTGCATACTGAGCATCTCCGAGCCTAGATGAATCGCAGCAAAGGTTGTATAATTTTTACGCTTCATTAGCTAAGCCTCCAAAACAGTATATTATTGGTATAATTCGGTTTCCTGAACAAAAATCCTGCGAAGAATTCAAGATTATACATTAATTTAACAAATTAACACGAATTTTACTTTTTTACGCAGGATTTTTGCAGGTTATGGGTAATATAATAATATATCATTAAAATAGAATAATCGGCGTTTAGAGGAACACCCCACAAGGAGAAAAGGAAAATGCAACGAATCGCAATTATCGACATCGGCTCCAACTCGGCCCGGCTTGTTATCAGCCATATTTATAAGAATGGTGCTTATAATATGGTCTATAACCAAAAAGAAGCCCTGCGCCTGAGTCAGAAGGTCGACGAAAAGAACATGCTTACAGAAGTAGCTTTCAGCAGCACCATAGAAACCATGAAGAGCTTTGCCTATATGTGCAAAATTTATCAGGCTGACAAAACCATCGCCGTTGCCACCGCAGCCATCCGCAACGCTGCCAACGGTGCCGAGCTTGTCGCACGTGTTGCGGAAGAAACAGGCATTCAGCTGCACATCATCTCCGGCAATACCGAAGCCTACATCAGCTATCTTGGTGTTATTAACACCCTCAACGTCAAGGACGGCATCATCTTCGACTTGGGCGGCGGCAGTACCGAACTGATTCTGTTCAAGAACCGTAAAATTTTAGAAAGCGTGTCCTTGCCCATCGGTGCAGTCAATACCACCTCCATGTTCAATACCCGTAACGTCATGCCCGCCAATGTCTTCAGCGATGTCAGCTTTTTTATCATGAGCCGTTTGGAAAAGTACCCCTGGCTCAAACAGAACGGACTGCCTCTCATCGGCGTCGGCGGTACTGCGCGTACGGTAGCTAAAATCATCCAGCGTGAAAAGAAATATCCGGCAACCAAAATCCACAATTACTCCTATACCATGCAAACATATTGCCGCTTCTTCAACAGACTGCGCAATACAAATCTGGAGCAGCGCAAAAAGATTTCCGGTCTCAGCAGCGAGCGCAGTGATATCATTCTGGCCGGCAGCAGCATTATCAGCTGCCTTTTGGAGGCCACCGGTGCCAAAAAGCTCATTACCTCCGGCTGCGGCCTGCGCGAAGGCCTGTTCTTCGATTATTATTCAAAAGAAAATCACGTGCCCATTATAGCGAAGGATATCCTTAAAATGAGCAGGGAAAATGTGTTAAACTTATATGAACCCGACCAGCAGCATTCCAGACACATCACCCATTTGGTGTTATCAATGTTTGACGGCTGGAGCGAGCTGCACGGCTTACGCAAAAATTACCGCCGCCTACTGGAAACCGCTGCGCTGCTGCATGACATCGGCATCACCATTAACTTCTACAGTCACGCACGTCACAGTGCCTATATGATTTTAAATGCCAAGCTCTTTGGTCTGACGCACAAAGAGCAGGTCATCACGGCAGCTATCGCCGGCTGGCATAACGGCGTTTCCAAAAACTATTTCAAGGACCGTTTCTACAAGGAACTGCTTAGCGATGCCAACTGGAAAACAATCAACAAGCTGGCACTGCTGCTGGCCTTAGCTGAAAGCCTCGATTATACGGAAACATCCCAGATTCATGTTATTGAACCGAGCATCAGCAAAAAGAATGCTACCTTAAAGCTCTATGCTCAAGGTATTCCCAGTATTGAAATGCATCAGATTCAGGAGCATCTGTCATGGTTCAAAAAGACCTTCGGCGTAGAGCTGAAGGTGCAGCTGGCGACAGCAGAAGAAGAATAAAGCAAAGCAGCCTCAGTATACGCATGCGTATGCCAAGGCTGCTGTTTTTATTTCATTAGTAATATTATTTTTGAGGTTTATAAGAATTTTTCGCTTCTTTAAGCATAGCCTTTATTTCTTCTTTATCATTACGTAAAATTTCATCAACTTCATGTTGTAATTTTTCCTCATTATTAAAATCTATTCTTTTTCTAGCCATTAAAGTAATAGCCTTTATATACACATAAGCTGATACTATTGTAATAGCATATGCAATCCCACTTTCAATAGCAGCACCAACAAAAGAGCCAAATACAGGTATAAATTTTAAAAGCTCGCCAGCACCTAGCAAAACTACATATCCTCCCAAGTTGGCTACTACTCCAGACGCAACAGTTTTTAAAATATTTTTAGAAAATGTTATTCCTATGTCAGAATTAATTCTCGCATACATTGCCCAAATATTAGCAACATTAGCTGCCGCACTTGCACCAGGGACAGGTATAAAAGAACTTCCTGCAGCAATAAATGCATGAGTCGTAATATCACCCTGTATTTTTTCCGGTAAGCCACCAATAGTATTTTTTTCAAGTGCCTTAAGGCAATCCATGATTACTTTTATCTCATGAGCTTCGTTACTCATAAAGTCCACACCCTTTCATAAACTTTCGCTACGAGCTGAAAATTTTTAGTCCTTGCGCTCATTATACTACGTTGTCCCCCCCGTCAACCATATGTACATATAAAAAGAATTTTCTCTTCTATCTGCTTCAAAGTTAGGACAAAAAAAGGTCTGCATACGCATAAGTATACAGACCTCAAGACAGCATTATAAAATTTTCTATGTTTAGTGGTTTATCATTCCTATATATTTAGTTCAGGATATTTTTCCATAAACATTTTTATAGCTTCTTCGGCAGGAATTACCCTTCCTGCTTCAATATCACTTAAGCCTTCTAGCAAGGCATTATACAATTCCATGCGAGCTTTTTGTTGTTCATCAGTTTCCATATCCATCAAAATAAACCTCCGCCAAAATAATAGCTTTTTATTTTACCGCAGCCTTCAGAATACCATGTACCATCAACGCGGTATTATACAAATCCTCTTCCTTAATGTATTCGTCAACAGTATGCACATTAGCCATGCCAGTGCCCAAAATTACGCTAGGCAGTCCGTAAGCATTCAGGAAGTTGGCATCACTGCCGCCGCCGGTTACCGTAATATCCGGAGTAAAGCCATGCATTGCGCAGGCAGCCTTTGCCAACGTTACAACATCACTATCCTCGGCAACAGCAAAGGAATCATACTTGTTATCCACAAAAACCTCTGCCTTAGCACCGTATTTTTCGGCACTTGTTGCAATAGTTTCTACGATTTCCTTGCAGATAGCCTCCAGCTTTTCCTTGTTACGGCTGCGCGCATCGCCTTCAATGGTTACCAGATCAGGCACAATATTGGTTGCCTTACCGCCGCCGATAATGCCGATATTGCAGGTAGTTTCCTCATCAATACGGCCATAGCGTTTAACATCGGCAAGAGCCTTGGCAGCAATCATAATAGAGTTGATGCCCTTTTCCGGCTCCAGTCCGCCATGCGCGGTTCTGCCGATAATGTCAATTTTATATTTCTTCTGGCCGGGAGCGCCGACAACAATCTCGCCCGGAGCGCCTTCACCATCCAGTGCATAGCCAACGTCGGAACGCAGCTTGGAGCGGTCGAGGCAACGGGAGCCGTTAACGCCGCCCTCCTCGCATACAGTGAAGAGAATCTGGATATCACCATGCGGAGCACCCTCCTCCAGCAGCAGACGAATACCCTCTAAAATACCCTCAACGCCGGATTTATCGTCACCGCCGAGAATAGTGGTGCCGTCGCTGTATAAAACGCCGTCCTTTTGGATAACGGTAGTGCCGCCACAAGGCTCAACACCATCCATATGTGCAGAAAGCAGCACGCGTACCGCACCTTCAACTCCTGCGCTGGCAGGCAAAAATGCCCACAGATTACCACAGTTGCCACCCAGCTTTTCACCGGCGTCATCCTCTTCCACCGTAAAGCCGAGAGCCTCCAATTTGCCTTTGAGCAGTTCGAATACAGGACGCTCCTGCAGGCTGTGACAAGGCAGAGCAACAATTTCCTTAAATTCTGCGAGCATACGCTCCTTATTTACTTGCGTCATATTTATCTTCCTTTCAATAATATAAATTCAAGCTCAGCGTGCCTAAATGGGTAGCAAATCCGCTAAACTTTTATTTCTTAAATTATTCCGGTATGTTCCAGCAAAATTTTGATACCGATAAAAATCAGCACCAGGCCGCCGGCCACGTCAGCTCTCTTGCCGGCCATAGCTCCCATCTTAAAACCAGCAAGACCGCCAAAGGCTGCGATAGCAAAGGTCACCACGCCAATCAGTATGGAAGCAGACCAGATATCGGTATTCAAAAAGGCCAGGCTGATACCAACTGCCAGAGCATCAATACTGGTGGCAATCGCCAGCACCGCCATCTCCTTCACGCTATAATCTTTTTTGACATGACAGGCCTCGTTTGCTTCACGAATCATGTTGATTCCCAGATAAAGCAATAAGAAAAAGGCAAGCCAATGATCATATTCCGTAATATAATCACGGAAGGATACAGCGCTGTAATAGCCCAGCACCGGCATCAAAAACTGAAAGGCTCCGAACCAGCTGCCGAAGCGCAAAGCTCCGCGTAGTCTGTTATCCGGTGTCAGCACCATACTGCCGCAAACGGAAACGGCAAAGGCATCCATCGCCAGGCCAACCGCCAACAGCAACAGTTCTGCTAAACTCATATTTTCTTTCCCTCACTCACTGTAAACAAATCTATTCTTTATTTTCCTTATGCAGCAGCTGCAGCAAGCGTTCATGATCCTTGCTTATCTTAATTACACGGAACACGCTCGTCATAAGCATCATTCCCAAGGCAATAGCACTGGCATCCATGCCGGTGGTTATGAGAATGTTCATGCCCGTGTCGTAATTATTTTCTATAATCGCCGCCATACCGCGATACATGCCGAGTCCCGGCACAATCGGGATAATACCGGGAATAACAAAAATCGTTACCGGCTGCTTAAAGATGCGCGCCGCCAGCTCGCTCAAAAGCGAAAGCGCAACCGTGGCAAAAAACATGGCATAAAAAGAATCATACGCCATATCCTTGCGGATATAGCAATAAACTACCCAGCCTACAGCACCGATAAAGCCGCTGACAGGCAGGCTTTTACGCGGTGCCTGAAACAGAATACCGAAGGCAGCCGTAGCGATAAACGCAAAGCCAAAGGCTGTAAAATAATTTATGCCCATAGCTTCCACCCCCAGTGATACCATACAAGCAGGCTGAATGCCAGGCCAATCGCAATGGATGTAGCAAAGAGCATCGCCTCGGCGATACGCGAATTGCCGGAAATCAAATCGCCGGCCATATAATCGCGCAGACCGTTGGTAAAGGCTACACCCGGCAGGAACGGCATCAGCGCACCTACGATGATGTTGGTACGCGTGCATTCGCCGTCCATCTCACAGCAAAAAATAGCCAAAGCGCCGATTGCCGCACCGGAAAGCGCATTTTCCCAAAAGGCACTGGGGCGATAACCGCCCAGCTGCTTTAACAGCACCATGGAAAAGCCGCCTGTAATAAAGGCCGCGATAAAGTCATGGCTATTGCCGCCCAGCATTGCCGCAAAGGCTGCCGAGCTGATTGCCGAAGCCATGCAGACACGCCATTTGCCATAGGGCGGTGCCTTATGACGCAGTTCATCCAGATACTCCAGCGTTTCTTTGTAATTCAACGGCCAACGGCTGAGGTTATAGGAAAAATCGTTCACCGCGCTGATGACGCTTAAATTGGTGCTGCGATAACGGATACGGCTGATAATCGTAGCACCCTCGCTTTCCTCATCGCCTAAAATAATAACCGTCGGCGTAACAAAAACATGAATATCATGATAGCCGTGCGTATGACAGAAGCGGGAAATAGTATCCTCTACTCGGGAGGTTTCCGCACCGTTTTTCAAAAGTGCCTTGCCCATGCCAAGAGCAATATGCAAGGTCTGCTCACGGCTTAAAGGAGCAGCTTCCAGTCCCATTATGTCTCACCGCCTAACAGCTGCGCCACTGCCGCACGGAAGCGATTGGCACCGCCCATAGAAGGATGCGGCACAGACATACATTCAACACCGTAACGTGACAGCGTTGTCGCCGCCTTCTGACCGATGGCAACAATTTTCATCCCCGGACGCAGCTCCAGCAGCATCCGCGCGTACTCAATGCCTACATCAAGCTCGCTCGGTGAGGGCGTACGATTAGTCAGCAGGTTGCCTGTTTTATACGGATGAAACGGAAAAATATTCCAAAGAATAACATCAAAGGACGCAAGGCCATGGCTGTTCAGCGCGTTCCAGACAACAGTATCCGTAGGCTCGTTAAAGCCCTTCAGGCGCTGCGTATTGTTCAGCATTGCGCTGCCTGCATCACTCGTGCGGCGGTAATCCCATTCGCCCAAAACGCTTTTCGGCTCTACATCAGGATGATGCCCCAGCAGAATACGCTCCGAAGTAATAGCAATACCGCTGAAATGACCGCCCTGATAGCCCAAGGCCTCGGCAATAAACAAATAATGTGCATCCGGACGCAGCTCCAGATAACGGCGCAGATTGGCACTACGGATAACGGGAGCCTGCGGACCTATATCACAGCTTGTATCAAAATCACGCCAGGGATTAAAAACCTGCTCGCTGTGATAGCTTTGTAATTTATCAAGAAAAGTATTAATCTCCATAATTCCCTCCATGCATTATTATACCGCATAGAGGCAAGTCGTCGCAATAAAAATGGATGCGAAGCAATAGTTCCGCATCCATTTTATACTTTAAAAAATATCTGATTTTAGAACAGCAGCAGTATCATGCCTACAACCAGCGCCAAGGTAATACCCAACGCATTACGCTTACAAACCTCCATCGGGTCTACACCAGCAATGCCTGCGCAGATAATAGTAGCGCCGGCAATCGGGGAAATAGTACGGCCGAGAGTACCGCCCAAAGCTGCAATAGAGCCCATGTTCATTGTTTCCAGACCAAACTGTGCCGCATGCGGAGTAACTGCTTCGTTGAACGCAACGGTTGCAGCGTCACCGGAGCCGGAAATAAGTGCCAGCACAAACGGACCGAAGGTAGCAGCAATTTTAACAATACCGGTAGAATTCAGCATCCAGTTAATCAGCGCCTTAATCAGTCCCAAAGCATTCAGGCCTGCTACGAAAATGCCTACGGAAATAATAATACCGATGATATTAGCATAAGCATCGCCCATGCCGTCAAAGAAGCTCTTAGTCAGCTCAACAGGATTTTTACGGGTTACTGCCAAGGACAGGATTGCGCCGATAACCATAGCGTGGGGTACGCCCATTTTCAGCACAGGTACCAGCTTGGTGCTGCCCAGGAGCAGAATAATAACCGGAACCAGCGGCATGACAGCGAAAAGCGGATTAATGCCGAAGTTTTCGTCAACACCTGCTTCGCCTTCCGGCACAAAGCCCCTGTTTTCCTTCAAAACAACAGCCAGAACGGTCAATACAGCTGCGGCAACGATTACACCGGCTACGGTTGCCAGCATATGATTGGCAATTACATCGGTAATCTGCACGCCTGCCAGCTTAGCGATAACGGCGTTATGTACCAGACCGGGGTTTAGCATACTGCCGTAGGTACCGGATTTAACGGCAGCAGCAGCCATTGCCGGATGAATGCCTGCGGACATCATAATCGGAATAAAAATTACACCTACCGCAGCACTGCAGCCTGCGGCACTGGGAATAGCAATATTAACAACAAAGGTTGCCAGCGTAGCACCGGGAATGAGCAAAAAGCCCATTTTTTTCAAAACCTTACCGATAGCGACAACTAAATGCTTGTCGCAGCCCGTATACTTCATGCACCAGGCAAAGCCCATGCAGGAACAAACAGAAGTAATCAGACCGGCATTAGTCATGCTTTTAGCAAAAGCATCAAGAGAAGCCATTGGCTTGCCGGCAATGCAGCACATCAGAATACCAGCGGCAATAAGTACCATTCTGGATTCATGTCGTTTCAACAAAAGATAAATTACACCGATAACAACGAGTGCACCAATTATCAGAAACATCTTCAGACCCTCCATAAAACAAAATATATTAGCATTATCATTATATGTGATTATGGTGTTTTTGAAAAGCATATTGCTAATTGTATACATAATACATGCTTTTACGGCTGAATTTATACAGTAAAAGTACAAATACCGTCCCACATTGCTGCGGAACGGTATTTTTTAATAACTTTATTGATGCCACAAGCCATAATAATGAATAATATAGTTTGTTAAAGCATCCTCATATTCTGTATCCGGTACAGGCTTATCCATCTGATCGACAAAGTGACGCTCATCCGACCAGTAGAACGCCTTACCGCCAAAGTAGCCTAAGGCATAGGGAATATCTGTAGACTGCAGAAGATTGCGGCCCATAAATTTATCCGGCACATCAATGCCCAACAGATATAAAAGCGTCGGCGCCAGATCAATCTGCGAAGCATATTCATTCGTGCGCAGATTATTGAGCGGCGCTAAGTTCTTCGCCACAAAAATCAGCGGAATCGGCGCAATGCTCTGTTTATCATCAGCCTTGGTAACAAGCTTCGTATACTCGCCGCCGCTGTGCGGATTATGGTCACTCGTAATGATGAACAGCGTTCTGTCATCCATCAGTCCGCGCTTTTGCGCTTCCTTAAAGAAATGCTCCAGCGTTTTATCAACCCAATATACGCCGCGCACTGTAATAAAGGGATTGCTGCGCACATCATCCGGCATTTCGTTCCAGCTGAAGCCTGTGTAAGGATAAGGCTGATGCATATCCAAGGTTTTGGTAACCATCACCAGACGGTCATTCTTTGCCTTGGCTTTTTCCAGCAGCTTCAGTGTTTCCTCATACATTACGTCATTATGGAAGCCCCAGCCGCTGGCACCGGTATAGCCCTGCTTTTCCAAATATTCCTTGGCATAATATTCGTTCATACCGAACTGTGTCGGATATTCGCGCAGCTCGTTGGCGTAATACTGGCTGGAAGCATTCATGAAAATGCCGCGCATTCCCGCTGCCTGCACGCTGCGGAACAGCGATGGCGTATTTTTACCGGGAAGATCCTTATCCATAATCAGATGCGAACGGAAGGTAGCATTCAGGCCCTGCGTTGTCGGCACGGCAGAGGAATAATACCTGTTCATATGCGGATAACGGATAACAAGACTATTTAAAAATGGGGTAGCTTCTTCGGGAATATCATGGTTATAGTAGTTGATGTAATCACGGTGCATGGATTCCAGAATCAGCAGAACAACTCGGTCATACTGCGGTTTGATTTTGGCAATCTTTGCTTTAGGCTCATCAATGCCCATTTCCGTCAGACGTGTTTTATCCTTAGCAGTCAGCTCGCGCTGCTCCACATGCTTGCCGCCGGCAATTTTATCCGTATCGAAAATCGCCTTGCTGACAAAGTTCACGTTAACAGGAACGGAAAGCATATTGCGGTAGTTCATGCGTGTCTTTTCGTTCTCTACCTCAGCATACATACCGATAACATTTTCCACGCCGTACATGCCGGCATAGCCAAGCAGTCTGTCGGTAAGGTTCAAGCCCAAGGTAAACATGGCCACGCACAGCAGTGACCAGGCAAAGTTCGGCTTACGCTTTTGCGGCTTCGGTACATAAAACAGCAGTAAAATCACAACTATGCTGATAACGATACCGGCAATCATCGTGTTGCTCATCGTAGCAAAAATACCTTTAACAGCATAGATATTCAAGTTTTGGAAGAGAACGCTCTCCACGTGCATGGAGGTCTGCCAAAAATAGAAGCCGTCAAAGACCAGCGCCAAAGCAGAAAATACATAAACGGCAAAATAAAGGATTTTCATCCCGATATTGGGCCATTTATGGTAGCACATTGCCATCAGCAGCACTGCAAAAATATTATTGTTAATACCGGCAAGCACAGACAGGCTTGTCTGCAAGCCTTTATCCAAGCTAAGCTGGTTAACCATGAAAAAGGCTTCGCACAGATACAGAATACCGATAACAATAACAGGAAAATAGCGCTGCAATCTGTCCGGCACACGGTTGCGCCGATAATACAGCACATAAACTACCTCTGCCAAAACACAGTCACGCAGAAGATGATCAAAAATCTGAAAGCCAAACTCGTTCAGCGGAAAGGGGTGCGTCCCGCCGAAGCTCTGCCAGGCAAAAAAGCCCTCAACAATACCGGCTGCGATAATAAAAATCAGCCAGCCCATTTTTCTACTAATCCTATTCACCTTACACCATTTCCTTGCTTACGCCAAAAACTTAATCGGCTCGGACTCCATCTCGATTAAAAGCGGAGCAGTTGTTACAGCATCTCCGTCCAGCTCTGCTGCAAAATTTTCTTCATTGCAGCGTATTTCCATCTTCTTCGCTGCACGGATAATAATATCATTATCCAGCGTCAGCGCCTCCATAGCAATGCAGGCCGCATAACGGATAAAATCGGCGCGCTTATCCCCGGTAAACAGCGCCGCATGTAAAAGAGGTGACGAAAGCGACGCACCGTTAAAGAGGTTGTAACGTCCGGCATAATAACGGCTCTTGCCTACAATAACAGAAGTTGCATCATACCACTCGGCTTCATCATCAAAGCGCACCTGAAAGCGGTAACGCCAGTTGTTAAACAGAAATTCCTTACGCATAATCTCTGTTCCCTGCCAAACATAAGCAAGCTTGTTGAGCAGCTTTTTCTCCTTTTCGGTCACCTTGTCTACTACAAGGGAATCAAAGCCTATACCGGCAACCGTCAAAAAGACGTTGCCGTTGGCGCGTCCAAGATAAACAGGCACCTCTATACCTTTGGATACTCGTTTAAACCACTTATGCGGGTCCGCCTTCAGCAGCAGCTCCTTAGCCACCAGATTTACCGTACCGGCAGGAAAAACGCTGATGTAAGGCACATACTTGCGATTAGCCAGCTGTTCAATCATCGCTCTGATTGTGCCGTCACCGCCGGCAATTATCACCCAATCAACCTTTTCCTCAACTATTTCCGCAGCAATCTGCGGTATCTGATCAAAGAAGCGAATATCTCGCATTTCTGCATTTTTAGGTCCTACTAATTCCTTCACCAGCTTATAGGTTTCATTCACCTTAGCCATCATACTGGCAAAAAGCTGCTTACCGGAATTACGGTTATACAAAAGCACAACCTTTTTAAATTTTTTTACGTCTACATATTCTCCAGGCATATCTAACTCCTAAAAATCCATTTTTTACGTGAGAGATAGTTCCATACAACAACAATACAGCTTGTCAACACCTTAGACAGCATCGGCTGCCAGTCAAGCAGGCTGACAAAAATATACATCAGCAGCAGGTTAAAGGCCAAGCCTATACAGCTTACCAAAAACACCAGGCTAAGCTCCTTGCCGCGTTTGTAACGGCTGCCGCTGTCAAAAACCAGAACATTGCCCAAGAAATAATGATACAGTGTTGCCAAGCAAAAGGATAAGGCTGTTGCCAGCATAGTCAGCAGTGTAAGGCTCAGGCCACTTAAAAGATAGTGGAAGAAAAGGTAGAACAAGGCCCACTCCACCAAGGCCGCCGTGCCGCCGACAAACAGATACAGCAAGAGCTTAATCAGCTCGCTGTCCGTATAATCAACACCAAATAATATTTTCCTGTGCATAGCGTACTCCAGTCATAGTATAATAGCTTATTATATCATCTTTAAGCGAAGTTTTCAAAGCTTTCCAGTAGAAGATACCGACGGTGACGTATTTATATATTTAGATAATTGTTGAAAAAAGATACACTGCCCGCTCCTTTTGTATAGCAGCATGACGCAGTAAAAAGCGTAACCATCATCGAATTCAAAGATGGCAAGCAGGCTTACCGCACAACTGTAAAACCATGATTTCCCTCTCATATCGATTCTCCCGACAGATTCAAAAAAAGTGAGGCTATCACCCTCTCTAGTGATAGCCTCACTTTTTATTTCAGATACTTCATATAGAAAGCTTCTATTTTATCAAAGGGAATTACATCCATCTTGTAGTACAAATCCGTATGCACAGCACCGGGAATAATCAAAAGCTCCTTATTATCGCCTTGCAGCTTTTTAAAAGCATTTGAATTTAACTCAAAACTAAGAATAAAAATCACAAAAACAGAGCGATGCTTTCGCACCGCTCTAAAAAATTTATAAAAATTTATTCTTAAAGGCTGTATTTCACCTCTTTATCCAGCACTACACCAGTTTCCGGATTAATATTCATCTCACCACGCAAACCAGAGGCACTGAATTTCACTTCATATTCATATAATCCATGTTCTCTGTCCAATTTCAGTTCATAAATCGACACGTCACCAACTTCTTTGGCAACAATTGCTTTTACATCATCTTTGGACAAGATGACATTAGCACTACCACCCAACGCTTTTCTTTCCATATTGTATTCTTTGATTTTACCATTTACCTGATATATATCAATTTCATATTTTGTCTGAGTAGCAGTATCAAAAAACTTCACTTCATAATATGGTTGCAGTTTTTGCAGTTCTGCTTCAGTATGCAGGTAAGTACTACCTGAGGGAACTTGCTTTTGCGCAATTGCACGAGCTTCGTCCGCACTAATCAGATTAGCAGCAAATGCTGTAGCAGAAATTGCCAAAACAGTCAGTGCGCCAGTAATAATAGCTGTTAATTTTTTCATGAGATAAACCTCCTTCAATGTGAAAAATTAAACCATATTTAAAGTATACTAAATTTCTAGGATTTATATTGTGAAGTCTTTGTGACTTCTTTAGAAGCTCCAACGTACGCCAGCGTGAAAATCCCAGTTCTTATTGTTTCAAGGCAAGAATATATAAAACAAGTGCTGCCCCGTTTTTTTAGTATGAGTTGGAAGTTAACATTCACCACTAAACTTCCATTTTCCTCTTGACTTATAGTATAGGATTAAAATATAAGTAACAAATTATAGAAAGAATACAACCAAAAGCCCGACGCTCCTGCAGTACTCGGCTATGACGGCATCAAGCTTTTAGCTGACGCTATCAAACGCGCAGGCTCTGTCGAACCGGCTAAGGTTGCCAAGGCGCTGGCTGAAACAAAATCCTTCAGTGCTGTTACCGGCTCTCTTGGCTTAAACGAAAAGCATGACGCAGTAAAGAGCGTAACCATCATCGAATTCAAAGATGGCAAACAGGCTTACCGTACAACAGTAAAACCATGATTCCCCTCTCAATATCGGTTCTCACGGCAGATTTATAAAAAAATTGAGGCTATCACCCTCTCTAGTGATAGCCTCAATTATTCCTTCTTTAGTTTGAGAGGGTAGGTTTTGTCCCAGCCTCTGTTTTGTTAGAGCGCACCCACAATTTTATGCGGCGTATAAAGCTCTTCGAGATATTTTATATCCTCAGCCTTGAGCCTGATATCCAGAGCCTTCACTGCGTCATCATAATGACTTGCCTTCGTCGCACCGATGAGCGGAGCAGTGACGCCCTTCGCCCACAGCCAGGCTAAAGCAAGCTGCGACATTTTCACGCCGTACTTCTCTGCCAGCTCTGCGACGCGTCCAATAATCGGTAGGTCAGCAACCTCTGCGCTATCATATTTTTCACGTGCTATTTTGTCCGTCTTGCTGCGCTTGGAATCGCTGTCCCACTGCTTTCTGCACAAATGCCCTGCTGCCAATGGGCTATACGGCGCCAGCGCCATACCCCATTCGCGGCACACAGGAATCAGCTCACGCTCATCCTCACGATAGAGCAGATTATAATGATTCTGCATAGAAACGAACTGGTGCCAGCCGTTATCTTTTGCAGCTTGCTGCATTTTCATGAGCTGATAGCCATACATGGCCGAAGCTCCCAATGCGCGCACCTTGCCCTTATCCACAAGGCTGCTCAGTGCTTCCATTGTTTCTGCAATCGGCGTGTTGTAATCAAAGCGGTGGATAATATATAAATCAACATAATCCATGCCTAAACGCTTTAGTGAGCCGTCGATTTCACGCTCAATAGCTGCTTTACTCAGGCAGCCCTCGTTGAAATAAACCTTTGTCGCAATTACCACCTTGTCACGGGCAACGCCGCTCGCCTTAATCGCTCTGCCCAAAAACTCCTCGCTCGTACCGTGCGCATAACAGTTAGCGGTATCAAAGAAGTTAATACCTAAGTCCAGCGCATGCTTAACCACCGCCATAGTCTCGTCCTGATTCAGCGTCCATTCATGAAAATCTGCAAAGCGTTCGCCAAAGCTCATGCAGCCGACGCACACTGGCGAAACCAGTAAATCACTCGTACCTAATTTTTTGTAATACATTATTATGCCCTCTTTCTTACTTTGCCACTGTAGCCTGCACCTTGAAGTCTGTCTTCTGGCTGCTCAGAATATCTAAGCCCTCATCTACATGTCCAAGATAAACAAGGTCGCTGCTGAATTTATAATCATGGTAGAAAATACAGATATTACCCCACGGAACATAGATGCACATATCGCCAGCCTTAGGCGCATGTCCCTTCGGCGCACCGCTGACGCTCAGCTTGCTCGGCGGATAGGCGATTTTCTCCGTACTATTAAAATCAGTCAAGCTCAGCTCCGTCGGCAGCATACCTAGCAGTCTTTGCGTCGCTGCATTATCAGCAAGTGTAACAATAACCTTTTTATCTGCCAGCTGCATGGAAAGCTTAGCATCTGCCGTCTGTTCAGTCTTCGGCGCAGAAGCTGCCGTCTGCTGCGGCTGGGCAGATGCAGCCTCTCCATTCGTCGCTGCTGCTTCCTTTTCCCCACAGCCGGACAGCGCCAGCGCCAAAGCCAGCACACCCAAAATAAGCATCTTTTTCATGATCTACGTACCCCCTTCTACGTTTTTTCTTAAAATATACACCTTAAAGCTGACTGCAAGTCAAGCCATACTGCTCTAGTCTCATCTAAATTATAATAACCCTACTGCTCACACGTCCAATACCTATAACAACTCGCTCTTCATGCTTTTTTTGCATAACCAAAGCTTCTGCGCTATAATATTCTCGAAAACTCACTGCAAAGGAGGCATGCAGCATGAATCTTCGTATCCTGAACTATTTTCTCACCGTCGTCCACGAAAAGAATATTACCAAGGCCGCAGAAATCCTGCACATAACGCAGCCTACTTTAAGCAGGCAGCTCATGCAGCTGGAAACAGAGCTGGGTGTCAAGCTTTTCGACCGTGACAAGCATAAATTTGCGCTCACACCATCGGGGCAGTTTCTCGTTGAACGCGCCCGCGAAATCCTGAATATGGTGGAAAAAACTACGCTCGACATTCAGGAACAGGAACACAACCTCGCTGGCAGCATTGCTATGGGCGCAGGCGAATACCAGGCCACAGAAGTACTCGCCAAGCTTATCGGCGGTTTTCAAAAGCAGTACGCTGCTGTAAGCTTTGAGCTTTTCACAAGCTCTGCTGACCTTTTGCACGATAAGCTCGACAAAGGCCTTTTAGACGTCGCCATCCTGCAGGCTCCTGTCGATACGACGAACTACGACTACCTGCGCCTGCCCATCAGAGAAACCTGGTGCGTACTCATGCGCAGTGATGCGCCCCTCGCCAGCAAGAACGCCATCACCGCCAGCGATTTACGCGGTCTACCCATCATTTTGCCTGCACGCCTACAGGCACGCAGCGAAATTTTCAACTGGCTCAGCGGTGACGTTGCCAAGATGCGTTTTATTGGCAACAGTAATCTTTTAGCAAATACTGCCGTCTTTGTTGAGCAGTGCGGTTATTATGGCATCTGCGTCCAAATGCCTCTGCTAGACGAGAAGCGTTTTGCCTATCGCCCACTTAACCCTAAACTGCATAGCGATATTCTACTTGTCTGGCGTCGTGACAGACAGCAAAGTCTCGCACTGCAAAAATTTCTTCAGTTCGCAAAATGCTTTTTAAGCATAGAATAATCCCCAATATAAGTATTAGACATTTTCCCTGCAAGCTATATAATTTTAGGCAGATAACAGAGCGTTATCTGCCTTTTCTTTTTATGTTTTTGTGAGGAGGAACTTACTATGAACCGACGTGATTTTATCAAGGTTGCTGTAGCAGGCTTCGGCACTGTACTCGCCAGCGGTGCCGCTATCAATCTGCTGAATACAAAGTCTGTGTCAGAAACTGCTCCTGCAGCAGAGGCAGCTCCGCAGGCTGCTGACGGCAAGCAGAACGTTGTTGTTATCACCGGCAGTCCGCATAAAGCAGGTACCTCTGCCCTGCTGGCTGATAAATTTATTGAAGGAGCGCAGCAAAACGGTCATCATGTCTTCCGTTTCAATGCTGCCTTTGAGGATATTCATCCCTGCCGCGCCTGCAATGCCTGCAACCGTAACGGCAAATGTATTTTAAACGATGCTATTGAGCAAAAGCTCATGCCAGAGCTGCTCAAGGCAGACATCATCGTACTCATCACGCCACTTTATTATTACGGCATGTCCACGCAGCTCAAAACAGTACTCGACCGCTTCTATTCCCACGTGCGCAGCTTCGACGGCAAAAAATCCTTGCTGCTCACCACCGCCTACAACAGTGCAAACTGGACGTTTGAAGCCCTCGTTGAGCATTATCAGACCTTAGTGAAATATATGAAGTGGCAGGATCTCAGCATGGTTCTCGGCTACGGCTGTGGCTCACGCTACAGCATTGAACGCAGTGATTTTCCCAACCAAGCCATAAAGCTTGGTCAGAGCATCAAATAGGAGGCAGAATATGAATATCGTAGTTTTAACTGGAAGTCCTCATAGAAACGGCACCACCTCTGTTCTTGCAGAAGAGTTTATCAAGGGCGCAGAAAGCAAGGGACACAATGTATTCCGCTTCGACGCCGCCTTTCATGACATTCATCCCTGTCAGGGCTGTGACGCCTGCGGCATGAATGGTCCCTGCGTACAGAAGGACGACATCGAAAACGGCCTCATCATGCGCCTTGTCGATGCTGATTTAATTGCGCTCATCTCACCTGTTTATTATTGGCACGTTTCTGCCCAGCTCAAAACCCGACCGCTTCTATGCGCGCACCGGCCGCATCAGCGGCAAGCAGAGCGTGCTGCTCGCCGCAGCAGGCAGCGACGTTCCCTGGGCTATGGACTGCCTAAACAAATATTACGCCACACTCTCAGGCTATATGCGCTGGCAGAGCCGTGGCACTGTGCTCGCCACTAACTGCAAAACCCGCGAGGATATTTTAAAAACCACCTATCCGCAGGCTGCCTATAATTTAGGTCACAGCTTATGATAGCAACAACCGCAAGCTATATTTTTCTTTAGGAGGGCACTTGACTTAGATTCAGCTCCAGGAAATATAATTCTACTATAAGCATTTTCATTCAAGGAGGTTGTCACATGTTTGGTTTAGGTTTACCAGAATTATTACTCATTCTCGTTATTGGTTTAATTTTCTTCGGTCCAGGCAAGCTGCCGGATATCGGTAAGGCCTTAGGCAAAAGTATGCGTGAGTTCAAGCAGGCCGTAAACGAAGCTGACCCCAGCAAGGAAGCGCTCCCCGCAGCCAAGACAGAAGAACAAAATGATGCCGGACAAGCAAAATAATTATCTGCCTGTCGAAGCGTCGCTCGATAAGGACATGACGCTCACAGAACATCTGGCGGAGCTGCGCAGCTGCCTGCTCAAGGCTCTTGCTGCCCTAGTTATTGGCACTGCTAGCAGCGTCTATTTTTTGCAGGACATCATGGACGTGCTCACAAGCGCTGCGAAGGAGCTGTATTATATGCGCCCTGCCGAAGCCTTCATGATTTATATGAAGGTGGCGCTGCTCAGTGGTCTATTGCTCGCTTCGCCCTTCATGCTTTATGAGCTCTACGCCTTCGTCCGCCAGGCGCTGACATGGCGTGAGCGCAAATTCACGCTTCTCTGCATTCCGCTCGCGCTCCTGCTCTTTATCGCAGGCATGTTATTTTCTTACAGCTTCGTCTTTCCGCGCGGCCTGGAATTTTTTCTCGGCTTTGCCGCAGGCAAGGTCAATCCGCTTATCTCGATGGAAAGCTATCTGGACTTTCTGCTCATGCTCGTCGTCCCCTTCGGCTTCGCCTTCAACGTGCCTGTGATTCTTACGCTGCTAGCTTATATGGGCCTCATCAGCTCCAGGCTCTTGATGAAATTCCAGCGCCACGTTATCCTGGTCGCCTTCATCATTGCCGGAGTTATCACGCCCACGCCTGATATTATCACGCAGACTCTGCTCGCCGTGCCGCTGATTCTGCTCTATGAGGTAAGCATTGTCATTATCCGCTATCTGCTTAACCGCTAAGCCTGTAGCAGACGTAAGCTATAGTTTTCTAAGACAAGCTTATTGACTTAGAGTTATCTCTAAGTATTACACTAACAAAGGAGCAATCACCAATGCAGAATCTTGCTTATAACCTACGGCGCGTCGCTGGTTATCTTCTGGGCTTTGTGCTCTTTTACGAGCCCTTCATGCTGTTCAACCAGCTTACCAGCACCTTCTTCGCCGACACAAGCTTCAGCTCTATACACGTGCCCTGCGCCCGCATTCCACTGGCAAACATCGTCACCGGCGAATGGCAGTACTCAAGCCCTATTTCGCTTTTCTTCTGCCTGCTGCTGGCTGTAAGCTCGCTGTGGTTCGGTCCGCTGTTCTGCGGCAGGCTCTGTCCTGCTGGCGCCTTCAGCGAATTTTTAGGCAGCCTGCTGCCGGATAAATATAAAATTGACTGGCCAACGCTCGTGCCTATTCTGCCACTGCGCTACGGCTTTTTTGTCGGCTTTCTCTTTTCTATCTGGCTTGGCTTCGGCCTGCCCTGCATCTACTGTAATTACTATTCCCTGGAAATTTTCGTCAACCTGTTTATCACAGGGCATCTGCTCAATAACCTCGCGTCCCTCATTGCCACCTTCTTTCTGGCAAACATATTCTTCGGCTTATTCACAAAAGGCGGCCGCGGCTATTGTTTGTTCCTCTGCCCTGTTGGTACATATAATTCTTTCTTCCATCTTTTAGGACGCTTCGTTCCTGGCGCCTTCAATATGCAGGTACGCAAAACAGCCTGCGTTGGCTGCACAAAATGTGAGCAGGGCTGCCCCATGCGTGCCATTACTATGGTTGAGCGCAAGGCGCAAATTAAACGCAGCCTCTGCATCGTCTGCGGCAAATGCGCCCATAACTGTCCTAAAAAGGCCATCTGCTATCAAAGCAATCTGGGAAAGGAGACGGATGAGCATGTCAAAACAAACTAATAAAGCACTTCCAAGCGACAAGCTTAGCAGCCTTGCTCTTAGTGGTAGCGCTGCTGCTGCCATCCTCCTGCCCCAGGCTATTACAAAAGCAGTACCGCAGCTCTTCACCAGGGTTGCACCATATACAGCGCAGGCCCTGCCTTACTGCACGGGCGTCTGCGGCAACTGCGGTGCAAGCTGCGTCGGCAGCGTTGCTGTCATTGCTTTTTTATCACTCTTAGCTAAATCCAGGCATCAGCAAATTAAAAGCGATAGGATGTAAGCTCTGTACATCACAAGGAGGTCTACCAATGAAACGTCGTGACTTTTTAAAAAAATCTGCTTTCGCTATGCTCGGCTTCGCCGCCCTCACTATGGGCTGCGGCGCTGACAAATCCGCCAAAGCCGACGCACCTCAGCCCGAGGTAAAACAATCTACAAACGAAGGAGCATCTCAAGCAATGAATAACAATGGTTCAAAAATTCTCGTAGCCTATTTTTCCTGGAGCGGTAACACCAAGGCTGTTGCCCAAGAAATTCATAAACAGGTCGGCGGCGACATCGTAGAAATTGTTCCTGAAACTCCGTATTCCGAAACCTACAGCGTAACTGTCGCTAAGGCTAAGGCTGAGCAGGCAAGCAATGCCCGCCCTGCCATCAGCACAAAAATCGCTGACTTTGATAAATATGACACCATCTACCTCGGCTATCCGAACTGGTGGGGCAGCATGCCTATGCCCGTCGCAACCTTCATCGACACCTACAAAATGAGCGGTAAAAAGGTTGCGCCGTTCTTCACCCACGGCGGCGGCGGTGTGCAACGCTGCATGAGCGACCTCGAAGCAAGAGCAGCTGGCGCTAAATTCACCGATTATCTGTGCCTGTCAGGTAGCAGCGCAAAATCTGCTCAAGGCGAAATATCTGCTTGGGTTAAGAAAACCCAAAACTAAGCATCAATATCATCGAAAGGAAGTACACATATGTCTAACGAAAAATTTGCAACTGTCTTTCCCACAGGCGCTAAAAACGATGCCTACGCCCAATATTTTGTCGGTCAGAGCTATCTCAACATGCTCTCTCTCGACCAGGTTGTCATTGGCAACGTAACCTTTGAACCCGGCTGCCGCAATAATTGGCATATTCACCACGCAGACAAAGGCGGCGGCCAGATTCTGCTCGTCACCGGCGGTCGCGGCTACTACCAGGAATGGGACAAGCCTGCTCGCGAGCTGCACCCCGGTGATGTAGTCAACATCCCCGCCGGCGTTAAGCATTGGCACGGCGCAGCTCCGACCAGCTGGTTCGCGCACCTCGCCATCGAGGTTCCGGGCGAAAACACCAAAAGCGAATGGTGTGAGCCTGTCGACGCAGAAGAGTATAATAAGCTGAAACAAGCCCACTGTCTCCTGCAGTGATATATCCAATTAACGACAGACAAGTCGCTCAACACTAATTTTCCGAAAGGAGAATCACCAATGAAAGAGATCTCAAAAATCATGCTCGCTGCATTCCTTTCATGCACTTTACTTTTAGGAGGCACCACCGCTATGGCACAAACACGTGAAGCAGCAGCAAATACTGCTGCTCAAAGCTTATTCACTAAAAACGATCCTACTGATATTAAAAGCGAACCTGAGCTTTCATCTATCAGCAAAAAATTCATCTATAACGATATCAATAAACAAATCAGGCTCAGCACCGCTAAGCAGGAGCTGCTGACGCTCGTTGTTCTCACTGCCAACAACACACCGGAGGATATTCCTGCTCACACTGAAGGCGCACTCAGAGCAGGCGCAACGCCGGAGCAGGTACACGAAAGCATCTTCCACTGTACTCCCTACGTTGGTCTGCCAAAGGTAAAGGCAGCCTTGGAACGCGTTGAGCAAGTTATGGAAATGCTCAAAATCAAGCCCTGCGCTCCTGCCGGAACAACTACCGATGAAACACGCTACGAAGCAGGCCTCGCCGTACAGCGTGCCATCTTCGGCGCAGAGACCATTGATAAGATGAACGCGAGCGCTCCCGCTGACCAAAAACACTTTAATGACTATCTCAGCGCCAACTGCTTCGGTGATTACTATACTAGAAAAGTTTTGGACGTTAAAGAGCGTGAGCTCGTGACCTTTACAGCCATCGTTACTCTCGGCGGCTGTGAGCCACAGGCCAAGGCGCACGCCGCCGCAAATATCGCTGTCGGCAATACCCGTCAGGATTTACTGGATGCGCTCACCATTGCCCTGCCCTACATCGGCTATCCGCGCACATTAAATGGACTTAGCTGTGTAAACGCTGTTGCACCGAATAAGTAATTTTTTCTTGACTTGAAGCATACTCCAGGTAGTAAAATATAATTGATTAGATTTCACTTTACATTCAGGAGGTAGCACACATGAAAAGACGCGATTTTCTTAAAGCCGCTGGCGTTGCTGCCGTAGGTTTAACAGCAGGAGGCGCATTGAACTTGGATAAAGCATTTGCACAGGCTCCCGTAGTCGGCAGCCAAAGAGTAATCAAAACAGCAGAGGGCGCAGGCTCTCACGCCAAAGTATATTTCACCAAGCACATTGATGCAGAGCATCTCATCAAATTGTATAATTTAATCAACGAAAGCATTTACGGCAAGGTTGCTATAAAGCTGCACACCGGCGAAAAGCACGGCCCCAACATTCTACCGCGCGAGCTGGTCAAAGCGCTGCAGCAGCAAATCCCTGACAGCACCATCGTAGAAACCAACACCCTGTATCAGGGCGACCGTTATACAACTGAGGGCCATCTGGAAACACTGAAGGTCAACGGCTGGACCTTCTGCCCCGTTGACATCATGGACGCAGAGGGAACCGTTAATCTGCCTGTACGCCACGGTAAGCACTTTAAAGAGGTTTCCATGGGCAAAAACATCGTCAACTACGATTCAATGCTCGTACTTACTCACTTCAAAGGTCACGCTATGGGCGGCTTCGGCGGCTCCATGAAAAACCTTGCTATCGGCTGCGCAGACGGCCGCATCGGCAAAGCACAGGTTCACGGTGTAGATAAGGATAACCTGCCTGCAGATTGGAACGTATGGCCCGGCAAAGAGCTGCTCATGGAAAACATGGCGGAATCCGCTAAGGCTACCATTGATTTCTTCGGCAAGCACATCGTTTATATCAATGTCCTGCGCCGCATGTCCGTTGACTGCGACTGCGCCGGCTTAAGCGCTGCGGAACCGACTATCCCCGATATCGGCATCCTCGCTTCTACCGACATTCTGGCTATCGACCAGGCTTCCGTCGATCTGGTATATGCCAAGGAAAGCAACCATGACCTTGTTGAGCGCATGGAAAGCCGTCACGGCCTGCACCAGCTTACCGCTATGCGCGAGCTGAAAATGGGCAATGACAAATATGAACTGATTGAACTTGATTAAGCGCAATTAAAAAGGCTGTTGCATTTGATTCATGCGACAGCCTTTTTGCTTATTTAGTTAATTTCACTTCGTCAAACTGCTTGCCATCCGGCAAAAAAGCTTTAAACTCCAAACTGTTCTCATCTGCCGTCAGCGTCATATAGTTGGCAGTTTCCGGCTTCGGAGCTGTTGCCGCATCCCACTCAAAATCACCCCACAGCTTAGGATAGCGCACATCGCCGGCAACTCCTGTCAAAATATAGGTTACGCCTGCTCCCTGCGGCGCAGGTGCGAAGTTCTGCAGCGGCACACGGCGGCGATAGGTATGCAGGTGCGCCGTCAGTACCGCGTCAACCTTATATTTTTCAAACACAGGCATCAGCTGATAGCTGAAATCAAGAAAATGGGTCTTGGTCTGCGCTCTGCCCGACTCCGGTCCGAAGCCGTAGAGAAAGATATCGCGGTGCATCAAAACAACCTTCCACGGCACCTTGCTCGCTGCCAAATCCTTTTCCAGCCAAGGCAGCTCATCTGCCAGCAAATCAGGCTGAAAATTTTTCATCTCCGGAAAGTTGGTGTCAAGCACTACAAAATGCACCGGACCGTAATCAAAGCTGTAAAACTGATTCGGATACTTTGCCAAGCCGTTTTGCGGTACATTGAACAAATGCGTATAGCTTGCAGGCAGGCATTCCTTCCATTCCAGACTGTACGCTTCATGGTTGCCGAGGATTGGTGCCAATGGAACAGCATCACTGAACACGCTCACACTATTGAACCACGCGCGCCATTGGCTGGCATCCTGTCCGTTGTCCACCAGATCACCCATATTCACATAAAACGCACTCTGCGGATGACGCTTGTACGCTTCACGTGCCAGCTGCTGCCAGCCGCTGTAATTAGCGCTTTGCGAATCCGGAAAAATTAAGGCAGTAAAGCCTGCGCCGTTTTCCGTCTGCAGCTTGTGCCAACGCCCTTTGTTCTGCGCTGTGCTGATGCGATATTCATAAGCACTTCCCGGCACCAGACCGCTAAGACGCGCAGTGTATTGAATAAAGCTGTCCTTGTCCGTAAAGCTGCTGTCCGTTGCCTGCACTGCCTGTATATCCTTGCTTCCCTGCAAGCGATATTCCAGCGTATAAGGCTGCTTCACCTTTGCTTCCCACATAATCGTGCGGCCTGTTTTGTTATCCGCTGCGACAATCTGACGCGGATTGGTAATTGCCGCAGCGGTATCACTGCCCTGCACTTCGCTGTCGGCATTTTTAGCGCAGCCGTTTAAGGACAAAGCCGCAACGCACAGTGTAAGCAGCAAAAATTTATATTTCTTGCTCATGCTTATCTTCCTTTCATGCTGTTTTCGCTTATAGCATAACATCTGGAGTACGGTCTAAGTCAAGCACAAAAGAAAACTGCAGCCCTAACTCACAAAGAGTCGGAGCTGCTGTTTTCGTATATGAGATGGAGTTAAGTATGATGAGCTTAATTAAAATTCAAATTCTGCGGAAAGCATGAAGGAACGCGGATTGTTGAGCATGAATTTATTATTCTGACCAGCTTGCGCAATCCAATGGCTATCATTAGCAACATTGTAGCAAGCTGCAATAAATTTCACAGGCACACCATTAATGCTTGCCTTATGGCTTGCAAACAAGTCCAAAGTAACATGTGAAGGAATATCGAGCTCTTCTTTATTTCCCTTTACATATTTGCCAACACCAACATAGCTAAGTCTTCCAGTAAAGCTAGTGTCTTCATCAGGCTTGTATTCTAAGCCCCAAACGCTGCTCCACTCAGCCGAACCCATTACATGACAGCCATCATATTTTCCGTTAGCTGTTTTTTCTTGGCGTGCATCAAGCCATTCAAAGCCACCAAAAGCATTCCATTTATCTGCAAACGAAGCATTCAAGCTGAAGTCAACGCCCTTATAACGGTTTAAACCATTATTAGTCAGCCACAACTTGCCAGCAGCATCCTTTACATCCATAGTCTGAGGCTGCTTCATGTCAAAATATGCCAATGTCATCATCAGATTATCATTTGCTTTATATTTTACACCAACTTCAGCATTGCTATTACGAACAGACGGTAAGATTTCGCCATCATTCTCATAATTTTTCTTACCAGATGCAACAACTGCTGTACCACGGTTTCTTGAATTTGCTTTAGCTGCATAAATTGATAAATCATCAGTCGGTGCATAGGATAAGCCAAAGGTTGTTGCCCAATTATTATCCTTAACATTATTTTTCTGCTGATTCTTGGTTGTACCACGTACATAATCACCATGACGATGTGACGCAGCAGCCAAGAGTGTCAGCTTGCCAACCTCAACCTTATCCATAAAGTTCAGGCTTACATCTGTTTCTTCATGCTGTAAATTCTTCGTTAATGTTGAAGAAATATCCCCTTGGTAAACCCACGGATTTAAAATAATTCCATCATAAATACTACTGCCAGGCTTAAAAGTACCAGAAGGCTTACCAGTAGCAGGATTTATAGCATCAACGCCTCTTTTATACATTTTGCGATGCGAGCGATCAACAGATACAGCATAGTTATGCTTAGCCATGCCAGTCATAAAATCGCCCTTTAAGCCAGTCTGTAAATATTGGTTACGAATATGAATAAAATCAGACCATACTGCAGTATCTGAAGCAATACTACCATCATCTAAAATATCAATTTCACCATCGTAAATATAACGACGCATAACAGATTGGTTAGCACCAGCATTAACAAACCAGTTTACATGCTCGCCCAGTTTTTTCTGATGATTGAATGTCAGCATATAACCATTGGTATCCTGATGCATCAAACTAGGATCATCAAAACTCTTACTAGCATCCGGAGCATCAGGAATTTTTGTTGGATCTCCTTTTGTTGGATCTCCAGTCAATAAGAAACGGCGTTCTGTACCCATAAGCTTCTGGTCATAATAACCGCCAAACACGTTGGTCTTAGTTGTCTCGCCTTCATAGCTGATATTAGCAAATAAGTTTTTCTTTCTCTGGCCTGCACCGGAAATTGCCAAGCCACCATCATCGTATTGGCCATAAATTCTAACGCCGATGTTGCGGTCTTTACCGAAGCGTTGACTGATATCAAGATATTCGCCGTAGTCTCCATGACCAGCAAATGCCTGCGTATATTTAATAAAATCATTCTCACCGGCACGTTTGGTGTTCAAATAAATAGCACCCGGAGTTGCACCAGTTAATGGACCAGCTTGATAAGACGGAGTGGAACCATTGATAGTAGAAGCAGGACCAATTAAAGCATCAATACTACCTACAGTATGTGTTATAGGACCAGTAGCCATAATAAAGAAACCAGGGATATTATTTACATAATAAGAAGCGGCATTCGTACAAACACCACGGATAGAAAAGTCTGTTTTAATCGGGGAAGTGCCTGTGCGAATTGCCGGCACGTTGGAAAGAACAGTATCTAAATCCTGATTCGGCATCGCCATTTTGCTGACAGTATCTTCAGTGATACTTTGAACAGTAAACGGTGCCTTAATAACCTCTGTTTCACCTAAAAGACCTACTCTGGAGGAATCGTTGTTAAAGCCACCGGGCAAAGGAGTTTTGTGGTTACGGGAGCTTTCAACAACCATCTCATCCAGATTGAATGTTTCAATAGTTTCTGCACTTACAGGACATGCACTCACGCCAAGAATAAGTGAGCACATGATGCTGCTTAAAAGCAATTTTTTTCTCTTCGACATTCTGATACACCTCTTAATCATCAACTTTATAAATTTTATATGTGAGAGTGAAATAACAAGCTAGTAGGGAACACAAATAGTTCTTTGCTGCTCCGGCAAATACAGCAGCTTTATTTTCAGCTTATAAATCTCCTCTAACGCTGACTCTGTTAATACATCACGCACATCGCCAACCTCAAGTCCGTCGGGCTTTAAAATCGCCGTTTTGCTTCCAAGATAAAAGGCCTGGTCAGGCATATGCGTTGTTAAAATAACAGCTATGCCTCTTTGTGACAGCTTCTGTACCATCTGCAATACGCGGAACTGATTACCGTAATCAAGATGATTGGTCGGTTCATCCATAATAACCAGCTGCGGCTGCTGCACAATAGCACGGGCAATAACAGCCTGTCGTTGCTGTCCGCCGCTCAAAGTATTGAAGGAACGGTTGCGCAAATGATAAATACCTAAATCAGTCAATACCTCATCAGTCAACTCGTAATCCTTTTGTTTAGGCTTGGTAAAAACACCAAGATGCGGCGCTCTTCCCATAACAACATAATCTCGTACCAGAAACGAGTAAGCTGTATTTTGTACCTGGGGCACATAGCCAATTTGTGCAGTAAACTCTTTCTGATTTTCGTATGGCGTATATTCATCACCCTCATCCGTAACCAGACGTACACTGCCACCGGCTAAGGGTTTAAAAAATCCTATCAAGGTACGTAAAAGAGTTGTTTTACCAATACCGTTACTGCCTAGAATCGTCATAACTTCACCCTTGTTAAGCGTAAAGCTTACGTTCTGCCATAAAGGTGACTGCTCATTATAGGCAAATGCTAAATTATTTACAATTAACTTCATGATAACGCCAACCTTTGTCTTAACAAGAGATAGAAGTAAAACGGAGCACCAATCAGACCGGTAAGAATACTTAAGGGAATCTCCGCACTCATCGACGCACGTGAAATAGTATCAACAGCCAACAGGAAAAATGCTCCCAGAACAATCGCTAACGGCAGCAGACGCTGGTTATTGGGACCGACAAGCATTCTGGAAAAATGCGGAATAACAAGACCAACCCAACCGATGGTACCGCTAATGCAAACGGAGCAGGCTGTCAGAACAGTCGCACACAGAATAATAGCGTAACGCAGCCAGCCGGCGTCACGTCCCAGCATATGTACCTCTTCATCGGAAAGCGTCAGGATATTCATACGCCAACGAATGACCAGCATAAACACAAGACAAATCACAATAGGTACTCCGCTGGAAAAAATATTCTCCCAAGTTACACTAACCAGAGAGCCAAGCTGCCAATAAGTGATTTCCGGCAGCTGTGTTTCGCTGTCTGCAAGGTATTTTATAATACCCAATAAAGCATTCATCAGACCGGAAACGATAAGACCGGACAAAACAAGCATAACTATCGAATTTTTACCGATAATACGCGGAATAATAACAGCGCAGCCAACTGCAAGCATACCACCCACAAAGGCTCCCATCTGGACAAAGGTGCTTCCTAAGCCCAACAATATGCAAAGCGACGCACCAACGCAAGCACCGGAGGATACACCCAGCATATCCGGCGCTACAAGCGGATTTTTAAAAACACTCTGATAAGCAGCGCCGGAAAGTGACAACGCCGCACCAATCAAAATTGCTGCCAGTACACGCGGCAGACGCAGCGTATAGATAACGCTCGCTGCCTGCTCATTCCAGCTTTGCTCTACAGGCACAACGTAAGAGCACAGGATTTTAAAGACATCCATAGGCGCAATATGAAGACGTCCCATTCCCAGGCTCACTACTACCATCAAAAACAGTAATATGCAAAATACAAGCATAATTACCGCATAATTTGATTTACTTGCTTCTATCTGCATCAGAATAACGGCTTACTGTTTTTATTAGCTTCATCAGCAAAAATTTGCGCCATATCTGCTTCTGAAATATTGTAGTGCATAAATTCCTCATAGAATTTTTTTGCATCTGCACGCACATCCAGTTCCTTGAACAATTCCGGCTGCAGCACATGCGCCAGCCATTCCATCATGAGCGGGGTTTCTACACCCGGAGCATCCCAGCGGTAAATACCCATAGGCACCTTATATACTCGCTTCTGCTGTACCGCTTTCACCGTACTCCAGTCCTGACCGGGAATTTTGTTATCATACAAATCGTCAGGTACAAATTTATCAAAGTTACTCAGCAAAATAATATCCGGATTAAGCTTATATACCTCTTCCATAGCGATGGTCTGCTCACTGCCGCCGTTTAAAGCAATCTGTTCATAGGGGTTTTCTCCACCGCCAATACGAATAGCCTCATGCATGAAGTTATCATTACCCTGCAAGCGCAGCTTGGCATTACGCAGGAACAAAACAGTTGGCTTATCGGTCTTTTCCCAAGCTTTTTTCGCAATAATTTTTTTATTAGTTGTATCGTAATATTCGTTAATTTTTGCAGCTCGTTCTTCTTTTCCTAAAAGCTTGCCAATAATTAAAAAGCTTTTCTTCAGATTTTCTACGGTGTCATTGTAAATCAGTAATGTCGGAATCCCGACTTTAGTCAGCTTTTCCGCATCCTTATCCTGATATTGCCACAAAATAGCAGTATCAATACCGGCCTGGGCTGCACTTTCAATATTAACAGAAAAATTCTGCGCAATAATTTTAGTATCTAATTGTGCGAAATGCTTATCCTTTGTTTCCAAAAACTTACCTTTATAAGCTGACATCGCGCCGCCATGAATTGCCGCCAAGCGCTCAGAGCTGCCATCGATAGCATAAATAACACTAGCCCAAGGAATAGGCACAACAGCAATACGCTTCACATCCTGCGGTACGCTTACTTCTCTGCCCTTCAAATCCGTAACTATTTTCGTTGCCTGCTTGGTATCTGGTTTTTTATCGGCATTATTACCACAGCCTGCTAATGTTCCCACCAAAGCTAATGCTGCCAACGCCGCGGCAGTCAATTTTTTCCAGTTTTTCATAGGAAAGCTCCTTTCACTTCAATCAACCTCATACTCAAATTTTATTTTACCAGTAGCTTAAGCTGCTCAGCTATATTCTTGCCTAAAGCACCGCTGCCGGCAGTGCAGGCACTGCGGCCGGAAATAACACCCCATGGCAATGGTATATGCTTTTTTGTTTCTGCTCCGACAGAGCTCATGATATCCGCTAACAATGTATCGGCAAATACAATATCTGCATCCTCCCACAAATCCTGTAAGGCGGTTAAGCTGTCTACAATAATCAGCCATTTATCGGCACCGGGAGCTTTACGGTATAAATTGCGGCTGGCGACGCCAGTACACAGCGTAGCCAACTGTACATGATGAAAGCCTTCATGCCATAGTGCATGTGCCAATCCCATCGTCTGCATAGGATCACCTATAAATAACAGCTTGCGTTTATCAGTTTCCTGTATGCTGTAGTTATGAATGCATAACCAGCGTATCTCATTATTTTCTGAGTTGCACAGCTCCTGCACATTTTTCCGCCACATCTTCATAGCATGTTCTCCTACAGGACATGATAGCAGCAGCGGTACAGCATATTTTTCGTTCAGCACATGCGCAGCCGCTATACCGGCAGTTGATACAACCCAACATAAAGCAGGTCTGCCACCCGCCGTTTCACCAACAAAGCGCGGCTCATAGCCTAAACTTCTAATATAGGCAAAGCATTCTGCATACTGCTCTCTTTCACCACAGAGGAGAGGACTATATCCTAGAATAAGTATCTCACGAGCAGGCTTTATATACAGCTCCTGCTCTTCCTCCACTAAAAGCTCCTGCGCACAGCTTACGCCATATACAGCATCATTAAAACCGTCCATATCAAAGCTTCGTATTTTTAAATTATTTTCCATTGAATTTGCCACCCAATTGCCGTCAAAGCCAATAAAAGCTGCTACTGCAGAGCTGATAAGATTCAACGATTTATATTTTCCGTCTGACATCAGTTCACTGCACTGCTTAACACAATTATCTTCTATACCATAAATAAAATCCTGCTTTTTTGTTTCCAGAACATATACTCCCTGCGTTTGCTCCAGTAAATCGCCATCGCGCAGACAAGCCCGGCAGCCGCTGGGCGCTACCAAGACATTTGCCTCATTTGCAGGCAAAGTATCTATAACCCCGGCAACATCCGTAGCTAAAGGCGGCAGCTGATACAGGTTATGACTTATGCAACCATTTTCTTCCGGCAAATCAGCCATAAACTCGTAAACAGGCTTAAAATGCCTTATGTCCATCTTGCCCAACGGTCCACGAAAGAAGTAACGTACCATAACACCGGTTGCTTCAGAAAGACTGCTCTCCAGATAATCAAAATCAAGTCTTGTCAAGATATCCAGACAGTTCAAATATAGTACCACAACCTGTACACCATGCACCGCTGCAGCCCGTTTTATAACGCGCGTAATTTTTTCTTCGGCAGTTCCCATAGTATAATCATCATCTGTTGTATGGCAAAACATAAGCTGCTGCAGTTTGCCCTGCTCTACGGCACGATAATAAAGCTCCCGCAAGCATGGACCGGAACCGGCAGCAACTAACATTACATCCTTTCGTTGCCACAAAACATCAGAGGGAGGTTTTGGCATATTAAGCTCCATAGTCTTGATTGGCTTCATTGCTTTCACTTCTTTCGTGCTATTTTCTATTAACATTCTATCACATTTGTGTTGTTAATAATAATTGATGTTACTAAAGCCTTGATTCAATTATATTGAACCAAGGCTCTGTTTCTTCAAAAGAATTAAACTGTCAATCTTCCAAGCTTTTGTATTGCTCCAACAGCTGAAAAAATAATTTCAAGGGCGGACTAAGCCATTTATCTTTGCGATAGGCGTATACCGCATGAATCGGCTCAAACTTTTTATCTATAGGAATTTCTACCAATACATCTTTATCCAATTCCTCTTGAATCGTAAACTTGGGCAAAAAACATATACCCATATCATTCTTCACTAAATTTTTTATCGTCTGTGTACCGCGAATTTCAATTGTCGGACCCATAGTAAAATTTTTGCTTTTGATATATTCATCGAATCTTTTACGCACCCTGCCTACTGCAGGCTGGCAAATACGTGCTAACGAGCTGAAATCCTGATTAGGCGTAATAAAATCACTGTACAGCTTTTTGATTTTTGGTGAAGCAAACATCACGAAATCAAAATCTTTATATGGTACAACCTTTATCGTAGCATCATCTACAGGCAAATCATAAAAAAAACCAATATCAGTTTTATTTTCTCTTATGGCCCTATACACCGAGGTACTGGTCATAGAGTCAAGGTAAATGTGCACACGCGGCGCCTGCTTACGAAATTCGCGCAAAATCTTCGGCAGATGGAAGCACAAAAGCGATTCCGGCGCAGCAATACGTATATCTCCCTGGCACTCTTCAATAACACTGCGAAAGCTTTTCATATTATTAATAGACTGCAGCACATTTTCTACGTAAGGCACCAGTTCCTGTCCTGCCTTAGTCAAAACCATATGTCTGCCTGCTTTTTCGAAAAGCTGCACACCAAGCTCCTTCTCCAGCTGACTAACATGAAACGTAATCGTTGACTGCGTATAGCATAATTTTTCCGCTGCTTTATTAAAGCCCCCGGCTTCTACAATAGTGTGAAAGGTATTAATATAACGTAAATCCATACTTCCTCCAAAACGATACCAGTGCTCATCAAAAAATTTATAGCAACAAGCTATTTATTGCGTTGTTTATATTATACAGTCTTTCCTCATATATAACAACAAGCAGCTGCCTTTAGGCGAAACACTTCACCTAAAGGCAGCTGCTTATTTTTGTCTTACTTTAATATATCACTGTTTCCCCGTCTTCCGGAATCACATAATTATCAACGCCACGACGTACAAGCGCACCTCGCATTTGGCTACGTGTAATCGAAGCATGAGCAACATTATCGAAATGTGTCAGATACAGCTTTGCTTCCGGCAATGTCTGATGTACGCAATCCACATCTTCATCATTCATTATCAGCCTACCATAATCACGCAGCTCCGCAGCGCAGGCATTAAGCATAATTACCTCCGGCTGATAATTTGCCAAAGTTTTACGCACACCATCAAACCAAATCGTATCTCCGGCAACGTATAGAACCTTTTCCTGCTCTGCTTTAAATACTACACCACAAGCATCAGACGATGGCTTTATCGTGCCATGCAAAGCCGGCGTTTTATATAATGTTATATCTGCAAACTTAACCCCATCATTTTTCAGGATGCGTACATCCTGAAAACCTGAAGCTTTCAAGGCCTGCGCATCATCTTCATTTTGCACAAAAATTGGCTTATCATGCTCCAAAACATCACCCAAAGTGCCCTTCTGCATATTGATATCTATATGATCAGGGTGTAGATGCGTTACAATATAAGCATCAACTCCACTTAAAATGCTTTCTACCGTTTCCGGCAAAGCAAAAAGCGGCATTAGTATTTTCGCTTTTACCGGGTCAACAGGCATGTAAGGATTTCCCAGAATACTATCGAAACAACCTAAACCATATTGCTCCACAAGCCAAGGATCTAAAAGAAAAGTTTTGCCACAATAAAAAATTTTATTCGTCGCACTGCGAATTTGCTTGATTTTCATTTTGTTCCTCCCATAAGTTTTTATTCCATTATAGACGTAGATTCACTGCAGCAAAAGAAAAAACTTAGTTCTTTACCGCAACCAATAAGTTGCGGTAAAATAAGATTGAGGTGAAAAAGCAATGCAGCCAAAGCAATTACAATATTTTATCACAGCCTATGCAACAAAAAATATCCAACGAGCAGCAGAAAAGCTTTTCGTGTCTCGCCAAGGAATAAGTAAAACAATTCGTGAGCTGGAACAGGAATTAGGAGCAGACTTATTCTTACGCTCATCAAAAGGCTTAGAGCCAACGGATTTTGCCGAAGCATTATTCCCCCATGCCAAAAAGTTGCTCGATGAATATAACTACATAACAGGCCTGAACACCTTGGCAAAGCAAAAAGAAAATGTTATCACCATCTACGCGCTCGATAACATTGTAAAATATTTAACAGCAGAATTTTTCTTTGACTTTCGCAAATTATATCCGAATATTATTCTCAGTATTATCGAAAGCACCGATGAGGCCGCTCTCAACGCCTTGCTTGCCCGCAATGCAGATTTCGCTATTACTACAGATCCGTTGGACAACACAAATTTTACACTTACACCCATATTTTATACGCATTATTGCATAGCGCTTTCTTCTGACCACCCTTTAGCTGCTAAAGAAAGACTCAGCTATCAGGATCTTCAAACTCAAAAAATAATCAGTAAAGGAAGATCCTTCCGTTGTTTTCGCGACAATATAGAAAAATATGTTCTTGGTAATGGTCTGAATGTAGATATTTTTGCGGAAATCACCGATATTGACGTTGCTCTGGATTTAGTAAAGGAAAGCAACGTAATCTATCTAGGATATGACTACATTGCTGCAATGCAAAGACATCCTGATATCAGATGGAAGATGCTCGATGCTGAAGTAAGCGGTCAGGACATGTATATTGCAAGTCTGAAAAACACTCTGCCGCGCAAGGTGTGCCGTGATTTGCAGAATTTTTTATTGGCATGGCTGCCCATACACAACAAAGATAAAATTATTTTGTGACCTCATTTCAACAAAAGATGAGCTTGCTGCAGCTTTCCGGCATCACGTTTTTCTTCATCAGGCCTTCAGCTGCTGCTTGCAGAATACGTTTATTTTTACTTTGCGCCGAATCTACCATCGGCGTAAAACCTCCTAGCATAAATATTCACCTTCACAGAAATATAGTTTATTATACTTTTTCATGCAAGAAATCCTAATTGGTCAAAAGATTTCTATCTGCAATTACAGTATTTTTATCATAAACTATAATATGACTTATTGCTTAAAAAATAAAATAGTAAAAAGCTTACAGAGGTACTGTTTTTCAATGCTGTTTTTGCTATAATATAGAGTGAAGCTATCGCATGCTGTTATTTTAAACAAGGTATCATAAGGAGGAGACCATATGAGCTTAAAAATAATTACTAAGCGTTGCAAAGGCTGTGGTATTTGTGCGGCCTTCTGCCCGAAAAAAGTTCTGGCAGTCAGCGAAGTCGGCAAAGTCGAAGCCGTTGCTGAAGAAAATTGCATCAAATGCGGACAATGCGAAATGCGTTGCCCCGACTATGCTATCTTTGTAGATAAATAAAAAGGAGTGAGGTAACCCATGTCAAGAATCCTGCTGTTACAAGGTAACCAAGCGGTTGTTGAGGGTGCGATTGCTGCCGGTGTAAAATTTTACGGCGGTTATCCGATCACCCCTTCTACCGAAATTGCTGAACAATTAGCTCTGCGTCTGCCGCAGGTTGGCGGTAAATTTATGCAGACTGAAGACGAAATCGCCGGTCTCGGCACTGTTATCGGTGCATCTATGGCCGGTAAAAAAGCTATGACCGCAACCAGCGGCCCGGGCTTCTCCCTGAAACAGGAAATGCTCGGTCTCGCCTGCAGCGCCGAAATTCCCTGCGTTATCGTTAACGTACAACGTGTAGGCCCCGCAACCGGCCAACCGACCTCCCCCGCACAGGGCGAGGTTATGCAAACCCGCTGGGGCACCCACGGTGACCACTGGCTGATTACCGTTTCTCCGTCCAGTGTTCCCGAATGCTTTGACCTGACTTTGCGTGCAGTAGCATTGAGCGAAAAATATCGTTGCCCGGTTATTCTCCTGATGGACGAGGTTATCGGCCATATGCGCGAGAAAATCGAGCTTCCCGACAACTATGATGAAATTCCGCAGGCAGAACGCAAGCGCCCGACCTGCGCACCCGAAGATTATCTGGCTTACGGCTGCGAGGAAGGCTCCAAGGTTCCTGCTATGGCAGACTTCGGCAGCGGTTACCGCTGGCACGTATCCGGTCTGGTACATGACGAAACCGGTTTTCCGAAAGGCACCGGCGAAGCAACCCGCACCTCTCAGGACCGTTTGCGCACTAAATTAGAAGATTACTTAGACGACATCGTACAAGTAGAAAACTATCGTATGGAAGATGCCGAATTTGCTGTTGTAGCCTTCGGCGGCGCTGCCCGCACTGCTTATGAAGCAGTTGACATGGCACGCAAGGAGGGCCTGAAGGTTGGCTTCGTCCGCCCAATTACCATCTGGCCGTTTGCTGAAAAGCAAATGCAGGAGCTGGCAGGCAAGGTTAAAGGCATCCTCGTACACGAGCTGAACTGCGGCCAGTACGTTCTGGAAGTTGAACGTGCGGTAGCAGGCAAGGTTCCTGTAAGCCTGTACGCTAAATACGATAACGAATCTGCTACTCCGGCCGAACTGTTAGCTGAAATCAAAAAGGCTATGGCCTAACGGATGAGAGGAGAAAAAACGATGAGTGAAATGGAAAATTTAATCAATAAATATTTCCGCCCGGGCCGTCTGCCTCACATCTGGTGCCCCGGCTGCGGCAACGGCGTTATCACCGGCGCCATTGTAAAAGCAATTGATAAGCAAGGTCTGGAAAAAGACGACGTTGCAGTAATCAGCGGCATCGGCTGCTCCAGCCGTTCCTCCGGTTATCTGGACTTCAACACCGCCAATACTCTGCACGGCCGTGCTCTGCCGATTGCGACCGGTGTAAAAATGGCTAACCCTGCACTGAACGTTATCGTTTGCAGCGGTGACGGTGACTGCACCGCTATCGGCGGCAACCACTTGATTCATGCAGCACGCCGCAATATTGATTTGACTCTGGTTGTTTTCAACAACAGCATTTACGGCATGACCGGCGGTCAATATTCTCCGATGACCCCGATTCATTCCAAAGCAACCACCGCTCCGTACTACACTGTTGAACCGAGCTTCAATCTGCTCGATCTGGCAAAGGCTGCCGGTGCAACCTATGTAGCACGCGCAACCACCTACCATGTTCCCGTACTGGTTGATGTTATCGCTAAAGGCATTGCACACAAAGGCTTCTCTATCATCGAAGCAGTAAGCGCTTGCCCGATTTCCTTCGGCCGTCAGAACAAGATGGGCGGACCTGCTCAGATGATGGCTTGGCAGCGTGACCATGGCGTTATGAAGGCTGTTTGGGACCGCATGGATGAAGAGAAAAAGGCAGAAGCAATCGCTGCCGGCAAATTCCCCATCGGCGTTCTCTACGAAAACAACGACGTTATGGAATACACCAAGGCATATGACCAAATTATTCAACGTGCACAGGAGGGTAAATAATTATGAGACATAGCTTTCGTTTCTCCGGTACCGGTGGCCAGGGCCTGATCACTGCAGGTATTATTTTAGCCGAAGCTGCCCTCTTAGACGACAAGCTGGCTGTACAATCCCAATCCTATGGCCCGGAAGCCCGCGGCGGCTCCTCCAAGGCCGAGGCTATCATCAGCGATGAGCCCATTTATTTCAGCCGTGTTATATGCCCGGATACTCTGCTGGTAATGAGCCAGGAGGCTGCCAACAAATTCATTGCCGACTGCGATGAGCATACCACCGTTATTACCGATACTCTTTTTGTAAATGATGTTCCCGGCAAGTACGGCAAACGCGTTGACCTGCCTATCACCCACACTGCCAACACTGTTTGCGGCAAGACACTGTTTGCAAACATCGTTGCTCTGGGTGCAGTAGTTGCACTCACCAAATGCGTTTCCAAAGAAGCAATTCTCAAAGCTGTGCTGAACCGCGTTCCGAAAGGAACCGAAGAAGCTAATACCAAGGCTCTCGAAGCTGGTATGGCACTGATTGAAAAATAAAATCTGACCTATACAACTAAAGCTGTTGCTTTCGGCATTCACGCCGGAGGCAGCAGCTTTTTTGCGTATAAAAATTTCTAGCATACTGGAAACTCTTGTATTATTCATAAAAAGTTTCTTGTATACTAGAAACTATTACTTCTTTTGTGAAAAGTTTCTTGTACACTGGAAACTCTTGCATTATTTCGGCTTTCATTCTATAATAAAGCTAGACGAAAGCAAGGTGATAGACTATGATTATACGTCAACAATATATGCAGCAAATACGCGACTTCATTGATACACCAGTTATCAAAATCATTACAGGCATGCGTCGCTGTGGTAAAAGTGTTCTTTTAGAGCTGACTAAACAGGAGCTGCTTAACCGCAATGTTCTACCTGAAAATATTATTATGATTAACTTTGAATCCTTACGCTACGAAAGCCTAAAGGATTACAAAGCATTATATAATAGCATCATGGATAAAGCAGAAAAGCTATCCGGGAAAATTTATATTTTGCTAGATGAAATTCAGGAGGTCCCCAATTGGGAAAAAGCTATAAACTCCTTCCGCGTTGATTTAGATTGCGATATTTATATAACCGGTTCAAATGCAAAGCTCTTATCCAGCGAATTAGCAACGCTGCTTGCAGGCCGCTATGTAGAAATCAAAATTTTCCCCTTAACCTTCAAAGAATACTTGCAATTTGCAGCAAGCAATCCGGCAGAAGCTAAATTTAGCCAGCAAGAGCACTTCCATAATTATCTGCGCTTTGGCGGCTTGCCCGGTATTCATCAGATGAAATGGGATTCTGTACGTATTTATCAATATCTTACAGATATCTACAATTCCGTACTGCTGAAGGACGTTATCAGCCGCAACAGCATTCGTGATACGGCATTGCTAGAGCGCATTATTGTTTACCTGATGGATAATATTGGTAACACCTTTTCCGCTAAAACAATCTCTGACTTTTTGAAAAGCCAAGGACGCAAGCTTAGTATAGAAACAGTCTATAATTACCTGAAAGCTTTAGAAAGTGCGTTTTTAATTTACAAAGTCAACCGCTTCGACCTGAAAGGAAAACGAATTTTGGAAACACAGGAAAAATATTATCTTGCAGATTTAGGTATCAGGCATGCCGTTCTTGGTTATCGCGATAATGATATTGCTGGTTTGTTGGAAAATGTCATCTACAATGAGCTTACCTGCCGTGGCTTTGAAACCAATATCGGCAAGCAAGGCGTAACAGAGATTGATTTCATCGCCAACAAACGTGATACTCGTCTTTATCTGCAAATCTGCTACGTGCTCACGCCGGAAAATACTGAAAGAGAATTTTATCCGCTCGAAACCATCAATGACAACTACGAAAAGCTAGTCCTAACAACTGACACACTGCTTGACATCAATCGACATGGCATCAGGCAGAAAAATATTATAGACTTCCTCTTAGATAAATAACAATTAAAGCTGTTGCTTTCGGCATTCACGCCGGAAGCAGCAGCTTTTTAATTTTTAGCTGGCTAATTATGCAAAATGTCATGCAAATGCCACAAACTTACGCTATAATATACAAGTACAATAGGCTTTTAACTTCAAGGAAACGAGGAATCTACTATGAAGATATTAAAAATATTATGTTGTATGGCAGCCGTCTGCCTCACAGCCTTCAGCCTGAGCGGCTGCAGTCTGCAAAAGGCTGATAACAGTCTTGGCAGCAGCACAATCAGCATCCCCACCTATGCGGTCAAAGCTCCGACAGCAGGAAAGCTCATAGGTCTTATCAGTGAAAAGGGCGAGCGCATCAGCAAGGGCCAGCCGCTTTTTGCTATCGGTGACGCAAAGCTGGATAAGCAGGTTAAGGACCTGGCAACGCAGGTTGCCAAGGCCGAAGCAGACTTAAAGCGTATGCAGCAGGGCACGCCGACGGCAGCACCGATTGCTGACACTTCTCTGGCACAGGCTAATGTAGCGGCAGCACAGCAAAAGGCCGCTAAGATGAACAACCTGCTGGCGCAGGGCGCAGTTTCACGCAATCAGGCACAGGCTGCCCAGGACGAGCTGCAGCGCGCTATCGCACAGCTGCAGGCAGCAAGCAGTGTCAGCGTCAGCTTCAAGCCAGCTTCTCCGGCAGAAATTGAGGCACAGCAAAAGCTCATCGTCCAACTCAAAGCACAGCAAGCCGCTGCAATAGCACAGCAGGAAAAAAATGAAGGCAACAGCCCCTGCACCGGCATCATTACCGATTTACAGGCCGCCAACAACGCTACCGTGCAAAAGGATCAGGTAATCCTGCACATCAAGGCTGTCGACAGCTGCAGTATAACGCTTAATGTCAGCGCAGCTCAGGCCAAGGATCTTAAGGCAGGCATGCCTGTAAGCATCAAGGTCAAAGACAACCCTGCACCTTTCAGCGGTAAGATAAGCAGCATTGACGGCACTAAAATCACTGTTACTTCAGACCAGAAGCCCGAGGATCTTAAGGACGGCGCTAATGCTGAAATCAGCTTAGCAGCTTAAGCTTCCGATATCCAAACCAATAAATAACACGCAAGGAGATTCATATGCTTAACCAATTTTCACGTACAGAGCTGCTCTTCGGCAGCGAAGCAATTACACGTCTGCAGAATGCCCATGTCGCTGTTTTCGGTATCGGCGGCGTAGGCGGTTATACAGTTGAAGCACTCGCCCGCAGCGGTGTCGGCAGCTTTGACCTCATTGATAACGATACCGTTGCCCTCACCAATCTCAATCGTCAGATTATCGCTACCCTTGATACTGTCGGCCAGCCTAAGGTTGAAGTCATGGCCAAACGTATTGCGAGTATCAACCCCGATGCCAAAGTAAATTGCCGCCAATGCTTCTTTTTACCGGAAAATCAGCACGAATTTGATTTCTCGCAATATGATTACGTTGTCGATGCGGTAGATACCGTGGCAGCAAAAATTGCTATCGTACTTGCAGCCAAGGCAGCAGACGTACCGGTTATCAGCAGCATGGGAGCAGGCAACAAGGTTAATCCTGCCATGTTTGAGGTAGCAGATATCTATAAAACCAAGGTTGACCCCTTGGCACGTGTTATGCGCCAGGCCATGAAGAAAAATAACATTAAAAAACTAAAGGTTGTTTATTCACAGGAGCTGCCGCTTTTACCTATAAATGAGGAAATAGAAAGCGAATGTCACGCCGAAGCACCCAAACGCCGTGCGCTGCCCGGCAGCAATGCCTTCACACCTTCGGTAGCAGGATTGATTATTGCCTCCGAGGTTATTAAGGACCTGGTAGGCTGGGATGACAGCCACCGCAAGGGATTAGCTTAACAAAAACAGAATTACAAGCAAAATAAAAACGCCTCTGCCCACAGCTCAAAGCGTGGTCAGAGGCGTTCCCTCATTACAATTATTCAAAAATGCACATAACAGTCAGGACGCCTAAGAAAACTAAGCTAACACCAGCGGCACTAAACATAGTAACTCACCTCCATGCATTCGCACTTTTATTTTTTTATTTGATGCTGTATTTTTACAGCCTGTGGGGTTTTTCCCTCATCTGCTATCTATTATAGCACTTTTTTGTATTTTGTATACAGTATTCTCGAAAAAATTTTAAAGTTTTTCCGACAACTACAATTGCTCGTCGCAAAGCCCTCGGCACAGCCTCATACTTGCAACTTTACCTGTTATAGTATATAATAACGTTATGGTATTTTTATCTGCGGGTATAGTTCAGCGGTAGAACATCAGCTTCCCAAGCTGAGTGTCGCGAGTTCGATTCTCGTTACCCGCTCCATTTATGCTTATCAGCTTCAAGCCTTTGGCTTGGAGCTTTTTTTGTTTGTGCTCACATAAAAAAGTCTGATGATAATGCATTTAGTGCTTATCATCAGACTTTTAGGTTGTATTGAAAATGACAATGCATACGGTGCTTTATCGATGACCTTCCCTACCATGCACATTTCAGCAGATAGAAAATTGCTCCCAAAAAGGCACCCATAACCGTACCGTTAAGGCGAATACGCTGCATATCGGTATTAACCTTACTGCGCACCATCTCTGTCAAACGTTCATCGGCCATTGCCTGCAAAATTCGCTCCACAATATCGCCCAGCATTGTCTGAGCCTGCAGCAGGCCTAAGCCAAGTATATGTTGCAGATACGCCTCTGCCTTAGCCTTAAACTGTGCGTCGGAACGCAAATCCGTTTCAATAGTTTCCAACGCCTCTTGCACAGCCTGCAGCAGAATCGTCGGCTGCGCTGCCGCACTGCCTTCCTGCGCAAGCGGACGGCACAGAGCCTTAATCATATTATCCAAAAGCTGCTTCAAGGCAGACTGCAGAGAAATATCATGCAAAGCACGATTCTGCAGTGACTGCACCAGTTCACGCCAGGCCTCTGTACCGTAAACACTGCCTGCAACACGCTGCAGCTGTGCATACAGCCAAGAGCGCCACTGCTCATCATCCTGCAGACGGTGAGCAGTTCCCACCAAGGCACGGCAAATAGCATCTGTTGCATCTTCAACATTAACAACATCCAGCTTTTTGGCAGCCCACAGCTTAATACTGCTCCACAAACCTTCGCTGCCACGCTTTTCCACCTGCTTTTGCAGCTCTCGGCGAACATGCTCTCTGATAGCAGAAGATTCCGCCAGTGCTACCAGCTGCTGCAGCAGCCATTCGTAGCATTGCTCATCCCTACGCTGTGCAGTCAAGGCTTTAAACAGCTTATCAAGCTGTTCGTTGGCTTCTACGTCAGCCAAGGCTGTTTTTATTTTACCCTCAAGCTGCCTGCTTAAAGCCTGCGTATCGAGCTTATGCAGAACGCCTTCGGCAAAATTGGTCAGCAACCCCTGCAAACGCGCCTTGTTCTCCGGCTTTTCCAGATAAACTATAAATTTATCCAGAATTACCAGCTGCTTTTTTTGCAGCAGCAAGGCCTTTTTCGTCAAAAACTCCTGCTGTACCATTTGACCGCAGCCACGCACAAAACCCTCTCTGCTATGCGGCAAAATCGCCGTATGCTTGGCCATAAACGGCAGCAGACGGCATATCCAGGGCACCTTAAACACAGCAGTCACGGCAAACCAATCCGCAAAGCTGCCAATCAGCGCCGCTTCCGCCATATAGTAACCCAAAATCAGCCAATCCCACTTAAGCTCGCCGAAATGCCCCATGTACAGACCGGCATAATGCAGCCTGAGATATAAGAAAAGCAGATAGACTGCACCGGAAGCAAGAAAAGCACTGTCTGCATATGTCCAATGTTTTTTCAGGCTATTCATCCTACCCCACCAGCCTTTCTGCCATCGTCGCAATAATAAACAGCACCGCTCCCATCAAACCACCAATACAGGTGCCGCTCTTGCGGATATTTTGCAAATCATCGCCCACGCGCTGCTCCATCTTCGCAATTAGCGTATCTCTATCATAGCTCTGCAGCTTAGCCAAAACCAAATCATATACTGTATCATGCTGCATTGCCAAGGCCTGCAGCAGCAGCTCCTTCAACACACCGTCCAGCCTGCTCTGCTCCGTCTCGCTGTCAGCCAAAAGCTGCAGCCTCTTTTGCAGCAGAGTCAATAAAATATCTACGTCCTGCGTTTGCAGCAGCTCCTTAAAAGCCAGTGCCTTCGCTGTTGCCAGCTGTGACAGCTTGCTGTTGAGCCAGTCCGCAAAAGCAATATCATGACGATAATCCTCCATGCGTACCAACAGCCAGTTATCAACATGCCGCCGCAGCTCACTGTCAGGATCTGCCAAGGCATCCAAAGCCTTTTCCAGCTCCTGCACAAAAAGCGGCACCAGCTTTGCTGCCTGCCCGCTCACAAATAAATTACGCAGCAGACTGTCCTTATTGTATTCTTCCTCTGCCATCTGCGTCAGCCCTTCCAGCAAAGCAGTAAATTCCGGCTTATGCAGAATCTGCTTGGCCTCCTGCGTCAGCAGCTGCCAAATACCGTTAAACCTGCCGTTGGCCACAGCCTTCTGCAGTGCGTCCGCCATAATCTCCGGAATACGCAGGCTAGCAATATACTTAGGCAGCTCCGAAAGCAAAAGTTGTTCTGCCCGCTCGGTATTGAGCGACCTAAGTGCATGCTGTGCCAACGGACGCACCGTCTGCCACAAGCGTTCCACATTCTGTTGCTGCGCAAAATGTGCCAACAGCAGCTTAGCAAAGTTTTCTCTGCCGACAGCCCGCATAACATTTTCTGCTGTCAGCAGGTCATTGCTCACAAAATCCGCCAACCCTGTCGTCAGGCGCTCATAATTATTGCGCAATACATCGGTGCCGGGCGCATTGATGCCTAGCGGACGCTTAAACAGTGCCGTCACACCCCACCAATCTGCCAAGCCGCCAATCGTCGCAGCCAATGCCGTATGATGTATAAAATCAGCCGCCAAACTGCCCTGCGCCCAAGGCCAGGCGCAGACAGCGGCAGCTGCGGCACCGGCCAGCAGGCAGTGCGCCTGTGTTTTTACTGTAGCCATAATTATTCTCCTATCAACAAACGCTTTATATATAGTATGCTATAGAATTCCTTAACTGTTATTTTTAATTATAGCACAAAGCAGATTACAGAGTAAGCAATGCTATGCCCAACTTTAAAGTAAATAAAAAATAGCCGGTGCAAGGAACTCTCACTCACCTTGCACCGGCTATTTAAAATTCTCTCTCTCCTCGTAAAGCAGAAGTGCTTAACCTTTTTGTTTTAACAACTTTACAATTTGCAGAACTTCTTCCAGACTGATATCCTTATCTTTGGCATCAGCCTGTTCATCTAAATCAACAAAGAAACTGCTCATGTTGCACTCTAATAAGCTATGCAGCTTAAGCAGATTAGGCAGAGTTACAGGAACACGGCCACACTCTATATTACACAGGTGTGTCTGGGAAATCCCCATCTCCTTTGCCAACCCGGTTTGTGTCAGATTTTTTGCGGTACGCAGCAAACGGATTCTGCGACCAATAAGTTTAATTTCCTCTTGCAATTTCCTAGCACCGCCTTTCGGTTTACTTACGGCAAATTTTTTTAAACTAATAAAGCACTTATTTAAAGTTTACCACGTTTTTCAGATTTCGCAAGAGTTTTTTCGTATATTTTATTTACTTTCCTCTATATTTTAGTTATGAAGATATTAAATTTCTAGTGAAATGCTAAAATTCTTTTTTTATGGTACTCTTGTTTACCTATCGTAAACTTATGTCTACCTCAAGAATTTTAGGCTATCAGCCAAGCAGCAACCGGTCACTTGCCATCTCGGAGCCGCTAGCCTTTTCAAACATATCCAGCAAATCGGCTATCTGCAAATGCTGCTTTTCTTCTCCCTTAACGTCGATAATTACTCTGCCGTTATGCAGCATAATCAGTCTGTTGCCGTAACGCAAAGCATCGCGCATATTATGGGTAATCATCAGCGTTGTCAGCTGATCACGGGTTACGATTTTTTCCGTAAGCGCCAACACCTTCGCCGCAGTTTTGGGGTCCAATGCTGCCGTATGCTCGTCCAAAAGCAGCAGCTTGGGTTTTTTCAGCGTTGCCATCAGCAAGGTAAGTGCCTGACGCTGACCGCCGCTCAAAAGACCGACCTTTGCAGTCATTCTGTCCTCCAGGCCTAAATCAAGCTCCTTCAACAGCTCATAAAAACGGTCATGCTGATCGCTGGAAAGACTCCAGCCCAAGCCGGGAGTTTCTCCGCGGCGGGCTGCCAGAGAAAGATTTTCTTCTATCATCATACCGGCAGCAGTACCAAGCATCGGATCCTGGAATACACGGCCGATATATTTAGCACGCTTATGCTCCGGCTTTTTGGTAATATCTTCACCATCAATAATAATCTTACCCTTATCTATCGGGAAAACACCGGCAATCGCATTCAGCGTAGTAGATTTGCCGGCACCGTTACCGCCGATAACTGTAGCAAAATCACCTGGCTCCAGATGCAGAGATAAATCCTGCAGAGCCTTCTTTTCATTGATAGTTCCCGGGAAAAATGTTTTGGAAACGTGTTCTACATGCAGCATTTAACGCACCGCCTTTCTGGCACCGAATTTACTTTTAATCAGCGGCATGGACAAAGCAATTGCCACCAGCACTGAGGTAAAGAGCTTCAGATCGTTTGGCGGCATACCCATAGCCAGTACAACTGCAATTACAATACGATAAACAATGGAGCCTAAAACTACGGAAATCAGGCAGTTTTTAAAGCTGCGTGTACCGAAAAGCACCTCGCCGATAATAACGGATGCCAGACCAATAACGATTGTGCCGGTACCCATACCGACATCAGAAAAGCCGTTGGACTGTGCAACCAACGCACCGGAAACTGCCACTAGAGCATTACTGATGAGCAAGCCAAGAATAATCGTTACGTCGGTATCTACGCCCTGAGCACGAATCATCTGCTGGTTGAAGCCGGTAGCACGGATAGCAGCGCCAATCTGCGTACCAAAGAACCAGTACATGAAGCAGCCAACCAGAACGGTTACAGCCAAACCAACCACCAGCGTTGTCTGCGCCATTGACAGGTCCATCATAGACTTGGCAATTTTAAAGGTAGTATCCACACCAAGCAGGGATAAGTTAGCCTTACCCATAATGCGCAGGTTAACGGAATACAAAGCAATCATTGTCAAAATGCCGGCCAACAGAGCAGGTATTTTCATTTTAGTATGCAAAATGCCGGTTATAATACCTGCCAGCATACCGGCAACGCAGGCACCCAAAAGTGCGGCCAGAGGACCGAAGCCTGCAACCATCATGGAAGCAGCTGTTGCCGCGCCCAGCGGAAAGCTGCCTTCTACCGTCAAATCAGCAATATCCAGCACTCGGAATGTTACATATACACCAAGAGCCATCAACGCCCACAGCAAGCCCTGTGCCACTGTAGGTATCAACAAACTAATCATTTCCCAATTCCTCCCAATCTTCTTAGCGAAAAAAGAGCCTGCTTTTTTAACGGCAGGCTCCAAATTTTAATTATTTAATAACCTCTGCACCCTTAAGCAAATCTTCAGGAACCTTCAAACCAATCTTAGCTGCTTCCTTAAGATTGATGGTAGGCTTAAATTCTTTTTGTGCCTGAATAGCCATATCAGCCGGTTTTGCTTTACCGCTCAGAATATCAGCAGCCATCACACCGGTCTGGAAGCCAAGCTTGTAATAATCAACACCCAATGTTGCCAGACCGCCGGCTCTTACCATACCGCCTTCAGCACAGATAACCGGCAGCTTTGCTTCCTCAGTTACGCTGATTAAAGTAGGAATAGCAGAAGCCAATACATTGTCGGTAGGTACATATACTGCCTGTACATCACCTGTCAGGCTGCGAGCAGCCTGTTGGATATCATTAACAGTAGAAACAGTAGCTTCCTTTACGGTAATTCCCTTAGCAGCTGCAGCCTTCTTCAGCAGCTCAACCTGCAGTTGGGAGTTAACTTCACTAGAGCAATAAATTGTACCGATAGTTTTAGCATTAGGAACCAGCTTCAACAGTAAATCCAGCTGCTCGGCAACAGGGTTCATATCAGTTGTACCGGTTACATTAGTGCCCGGTTTAGCATCATCCTTAACCAGCTTAGCGGTTTTGTAGTCAGTTACCGCAGTAGCAACGATAGGAATATCGCTGGTAACATTTGCTACAGTCTGTGCCGCAGGAGTTGCAATAGCACAAATCAAATCAACCTTATTGTTCACAAAGCGATGAGCAATGTTCTGCAGATTAGACTGGTCAGCCTGAGCATTTTGTTTGTCAAAAGTAATGTTCTGACCTTCCTTATAGCCCTTAGATGCCAGACCGTCAACAAAGCCCTTGTTAGCTGCATCAAGCGCCTCATGCTCAACCAGCTGTACAATGCCGACATTAACTTTTTCAGCCTTTGCACCTGCTTCCTTTTTGTCACCGCCGCAGCCTAATGCCCCCAAGGCGAGGGTCAGCATCAGACCGGCTGCCAATGCTTTAATTTTGTTGCTTTTGAGAGAAATCATTTTCTACCATCCTTCCATGCTACAAATTTCGTATAAATGTAGTTAGGGTTATTTTATGCTTTTATACTTTATTTGTAAAGTTTTTTGAAAAAATTTCCTCATTTCTGTTTTCAATGTATATTTACTGTATAAAAAGTTACATGTTCTGCTGTAAAAAGCAAAACTGCCCCACACCTATAGTGTGAGGCAGTCAATCCTCAATGAAATTATTTCAGCAAAGCCTTAGCCTGCTCTTCGCTGATAATTAAGTGCGTAAACAGTCCTGTTGCCAAAGCACCCAGTAACGCCTTATTACCGGCATTCAGTCCTATGCCTATCAGCTTCTTGCAACGGCGTAGCTGCGCCAGCGGAATATGCAGACAGTAATCATTGTTACCGCTGATGAATTCGCCGCGCTGATTATAATAATATGATAAAAAGCTTCCCACAGCCTTTTGCTGCTCCAATGCATCACCAAAACGGGTTGCCGTTGCTTCATCAGGAACTGCAGGATAACCGCAGATGGAAACAACAGCAGCATCCAGGCTCTGCCATTGCTGCAGAAGCTGCTGATAAACCGACCTGCTTTCCAGCTCGGCGCGTTCCTCCTCGGAATCAGGAAAAGCAGTGCAGCCAAGCATATAACAGCTTCTGCCACAGGCGCTTGCCCATATTTTTACCAGTTCATCCGGATGATATCCCTTATTAGGAAAATTAGCCATACCGATCAGCGGACATACCATGCCGTCCTGCGTATAACTGCTACAGTCCGCAGCCTTCAGCACAACCTCGCCCAAGGCATAACCCCAGCCCAGAGCCAAGCTCTTGTCAGCCGTTGTTTCAGCCATAAGATAATGCATAGCCTGCGTCAATGCGTCCTGTTCATCTGTAAGCACACAGCCACCGGCCAAGGCATATTTAGATTGCAGACGCTGCAGCAAATCCGCCTTTCCCTCATCTCCGGCACGGATTTCGATATGCACAATTCCCAACTCACGCGCTCTTGCCAGCATCTTGCTGACAGATGGACGTGACACATTAAGGCGTTGCGCAATTTGCGCCTGCGTCAGATTGCTTTCATAATATAAACGGGCAGCAGCTACAAGCTGTGCCCGTTCATGAACCGATAGCATTTATTTAACTTCTTCCATTAATTCGAACAGGATACCATCCTTCATGATGAAAGCAATGCGGGTATGCTCATCAGCCATCCAGGGCTCAACAATAACCTTATTTTCTGCCAGCTGCTTATCAAGGTCATCAACCTTATAAGCTACATGCACTAAGGTCTGCAGCTCTTCCGGCAACGGAGTATCTTTTTCGAAACGCAGGTATTCAATATGAAATTCATTGGTATCAGGAGTAATGAGATGCGTTTTTATGCCTTCCGCATAAATCTCGCCTTCTCTTGCAACAGTCGTCGGTACGCCGACATGCATAAATTCTTTCATTTAATCCACATCCTTCTGCCATAACTCATAAGCATGATAAGCTGCTTCCGGAGTTGCATTTTCGTGTACAACCATACGGATTGCACGCAGCATTGCCTTCGGTGCGGCAGCCTGTAAAACGTTACGTCCCATATCAACACCGGCAGCGCCTTCATTTACAGCACGGTAAGCCATTTCCAGTGCATCACGCTCAGGAATTTTCTTGCCGCCGGCAATTACGATAGGTACGGGGCATGCAGCAGTAACCTGTTCGAAGTTATCACAATAATAGGTTTTGATGATATGTGCGCCGGTTTCGGCCAGCAGACGTGTAGCCAGGGAGAAGTAACGGGTAGTACGCTCCATCTCCTTGCCAACCGCAACTACACCGAGAACAGGAATTGCAAAACGCTCGCCCATGTTTACATAATAAGACAAATTGCGCAGGGAGTCAAGCTCGCCCGCCGAGCCTACAAAGCATTGAACGGCCATACAGGAAGCATTCATGCGAATAGCATCTTCAATTTCTACGCCTACATTGCCAAAGCTCATATCGTCCTTAAGCACGCTGGTGTCAGCAGTGCAGCGCAGAGCAACAGCCTTATGATGATTTGCGGGAATACAGGTACGCAAAGCACCTCTTGTTGCCATCAGGCAGTCTGCATATTGCATCAGCGGCGGAATTGTCAGATCAAGACGTTCCAGACCTGCGGTAGAGCCCATGATATAACCATGGTCAAAGGCCAGCATAATAGTGCGTCCGTCATCAGCAAAAATCTGTCCTAGACGAGACTGCATGCCCCAGCCTGCGGATGCATGACCCTTTACCAGGAACGGACGCTCCGGCGGAGCAATGCCGATACCATAATCTTTTGCCAGTACATTACCTTCTTTATCTGCCATATTCAGTCACCTGCTTAATTTCTGTAGTACGGAGTGCGGCAAGGAGCATTCCAGTAGCCAAGCAGCTCGTCATCCATACGTGCAATGAACATCTGGAAGCCTGCGGTTTCCTGTACGGTAAGGATTTCGCCTACAGCACTTGCCACAACTTCAATACCTTTTTCTGCCAACAGTTTATGGCAGGCACGGAAAACTATCAGCTGTTCCATCAGAGTAGTTGAACCGCTGCCGTTGATAACAACCATCAGCTTTTCGCCTGCTTTTACGTCCAGGTCCTTCAGCAGAGCGTCCATCATAATTGCAGCTGTTTCGTCAGCAGATTTCATCGGCTGGGTACCGCCGCCACCTTCACCATGCTGGCCCATGCCGACTTCCATGGTGCCTTCGGCAATATGAGCGATTTCCATACCGGTTGCCGGATGAGTAGCGCCTTTGGTAGCAACAGCGATAGTTGCCATGTTATCAGCAAATTTTTGTGCGATAGCAGCAACCTCTTCCAGAGATTTGCCTGCTGCAGCTGCAGCGCCGGCAATCTTGTACAGAGGAACGCAGCCAACCAAACCGCGGCGGTCATCTGCATTTTCACGCGGAGCATTGGCAACGTCTTCCTGAGTTACAACCTTAACAACATTGATGCCCAGTTTTTTAACCTGTTTCATGGTCAGATTACCGGTCAGCATATCGCCTGCATGGTTCAGTACAACAAAAAGTACACCGTGACCTTTGTCAGCCATCTTAATTGCTTCGACGCAAGCCTGAGGGCCAGGTGCAGCAAAAATATTGCCTGCAACAGAAACATCAATCATGCCTTCGCCGACAAAGCCGCTGATAGCAGGCTCATGGCCGGTTCCGCCCAAGGTTACGATAGTTACGCGGTCTGCCTCTGCCAACTTCTTGTTTACAATAAGGTTTCCCTGCTCCAGAGTGATGATATCAGGATTAGATAACACAAGACCTTCCAATAATTCACTTGTCAGATTTTCCGGATTGTTAATGAATTTTTGCATAATGACGCCTCCGTTTTTATTTATTTTATTGTTTTTTAAGCTTGCGCTTTATCAGTAAATCAGATTGCGGCAGCCATTGCTGTCAGCAAAATAGAAATAGATGTTGCACCGGGATCCCTAGTACCCAGACTGCGTTCACCAACGTTTTTTGCACGGCCGAAGCGTGCTACCATGTCAGCAGTTTTTTCTGCTCCCTCGGCTGCAGCCTTGCCCATAGCCGCAAATACAGCCTTGGCATCGCCATCAGCTGCCATGCCTGCTTCAAGTGCGGGATACAGAGCATCAACCATCGTCTTATCACCGATTTTAGCTTTGGAAATATCCTCAAAATCCTCTTTAGCCTGAGCCAGCATAGCGTGAAGCTCTTCCAAAGAAACTTCCTTAGCATCCTCAGGTGCAGCATCGGCAAGTCCGCCAAAAACAGTGCCCCATAAAGGTCCTGCACTGCCGCCGTTGCTGTTCATAAAAGCCATGCTCAAATCATCAAGTAAATCTTTAATATTAGCACTGTCATGCGCTTCTACCTTGTTTTTCATGGATTCTGCCATACGCGCAATAGTAACGCCATGGTCACCGTCACCGGCTACGCTGTCCAGCTCGCACAGCATTTTGCTTTTTTCTTCAAGCTCAACTGCTGCTGCCAAAAGCATTTTTTCCAGCATTTCTAAAGTAAGCATAGTTCATCCGCTCCTTTCGTCATCCTCATTGTAGCATTTGTCAGAACATATGTAAATAATATTTCTGAAATTTATTTCTTTTTTGCTTAAAAAAAAGTTCGTCGCACAAAGCACGACGAACTTAAAATTTTTAATATCTGATTATCAGTCACAATTACATCAGGCTGGAAGGATCAACCTGCTCGCCATAATGAATAACTTCAAAATGCAGATGCGGACCGGTGCTGTAACCGGTACTGCCGACATAACCGATAATCTCGCCTTTTTTCACATATTGTCCTGCACTGCAGACAACACGGCTCATATGACCGTATGCTGTCTGATAGCCATAATCATGGTTTATACGTGCATAAATTCCATAACCGCCATACCAGCCTGCCTGTTGTACATAGCCTGCCGCACTGGCATAAACCGGCGCACCATAATCATTAGCAATATCAATGCCAGGATGCCAATCGCGACCATACCCGCCAAAGGGGTTAGCACGACCGCCAAAAGGAGAAGAAATGCTACCACCACTAGTAGGCCATTGGCTAGGAGTAACATCACGACGATAGTTTTCAGTCTCGATAGCACTAAGCAAATTTTCCAAATCAACTTTTTTCGCATCGGCCTCAAGACCGATGTTCTTTTCCTGCTCCAACACAATGTTTGCCGGGTTGGCAGAACCCAATACAGGACCGCCCTGACCTGCGTAATCGGAAGCATTGCTCTTAGGAGGAAGCTGTGCACCGCTTTTTTCCATCTGGCTGCGAACCTGGTCTTCAAGCTTTGATAAAGCTGCCAGCTTCTTCTGGTTGGTTTCTGCCATCAGGCGTAATTGTCTGATAGTCTGCTCCTGCTCGGATTTAGTCTGCTTATAAGCAGCCAGCTCCTGCTTCTGCTGCTCGTTTTGCACAGCAAAATGAGCCAATACACCGATAGTACAAGACACAAAAACAAGGAATGAAGCAACTGCTGTCAAAGCATATTTCAAATGAGTCTTTTTTACATGGGTTTTAGCGATATTCTGACCGTCTGCCGGAATAAACCAGAAGGTAAAATGCTGGTTACGGCGCCAAGTACTGAGCAACGCATGATAGCGTGCTTTCATACGTCCGACAATCTCCTGCTGCTTAGCCTGCAGCTTATTCACAATGCTCATAACATGCAGACGCACGCGACGCTCAAGCATAGTCAGTTGAATTTTAGCAACAGCTATTACGGCCTTCACCTGAGCAATAACAGCAGCTATTTTTTCTAAACAATCATTGTATAATAACTGCACTTTTTCTAACAGCTTGGCAACCAGTTCGCTTGCCTGTGCTTTACAGTGATTATATAATGATTGCACTTCTTCTGCCAGCTTAGTATACAATTCGTTTACTTTTTTTCCGCAACAATCATATAATGACTGCATTTTTTCATTACAGCGCTCCAAGAAATCTTGACTCATTCTGATACTCCTTTTATTTTCAATATCTATTAAATCACTATGTTTTGTTCTTTTCAACGAAGCTAATATAACGTTTATATTTTAATACTTTTCACGCATTTAGTCAAATTTTTGACTAAAATTCCACCCGAACTATCATTAAGCTTGCGAAATAAATTATGCACAATATATTTTTCTGAGCAGCTGCTGCCTCCCCGCAGATTCTCGGCTTTTATTTTACATTATAGCATCAGGCAGGAAATTAAATTATATAGTAATTTTAAAAGTACATCTGTTTTATACTGTATGAAACATTTCTGCTCATACGTTACTTTGCGGATTAATAATGCTTTTGCTTACTTGACAAACACCGCCCTCTTTTGTAAGATAGATATATAATATGGGGGTATAGCTCAGCTGGGAGAGCGCTTGAATGGCATTCAAGAGGTCAGCGGTTCGATCCCGCTTATCTCCACCAGAATTTACTAAGCCGTTGGTTTGACCAACGGCTTTTTTATTGCAGAGCATCTATTTTCTAGCCAAATTCTCTGTTACCGCAAAGCGAAATTGAAACCAAATTGCAACCAACAAGCATTATTTTTACCCGCGCATAAAAACAGCACCCACGCGAAACCCGCATGGGTGCTTGATTTTTTAATGGAGCTACTGACGGGATTTGAACCTGCGACCTACTGATTACGAATGTGTAATCGCATATTTTGTCACCTGTTCGCAAGGCCTTATCCTGCCAATACTATCGGAAATCTTCCTATTATATAGGCTTGCCGAAACATCCCAAAATATACCCTAAAAAACAAGTATCTGTTCCCGCTTTGTTCCCGAGATTTTCTGCCCTGCGGCCTCTAACCAGGCCGCTTTTCTTTTACCATGAATACGTTGCCCACACTGCAGGCTGTTTTTCTGTCCAATCATAGTCCACACGCACTCCGATATATTTCCCCTTTTGGCTTACTCTCTTTTTCACTTCCAGCGATACGCCTTCTGCTTTTTTATCACGGCCAACCTTTACACCAACAGTGCGCAACACCTTCGGGGCGGCGTAAATATTATACTGCTTCAGCTCTACGGGCGTGCCTGCTGGCTTGCTCATATCTCCGACTATAACCGCCTTATCCGCTTTTCTGAAAGAGCGTTCACTTTCTGCGACTTTATCCACATTTCCCATACTTGTCGAAATTGTCTTATCATAGTGGACTTTTTCAACCTGCTTTGCTATGGACTTTTTTTGTCCCTCTGAAAGTTGTACGCTATCCTCTACTTTTTGCCCCGTTTTAATTTTAATAATATCGCTATTCTGCTGTTTGCAGTGCCTGTGGATAACCGCTAAGCACCCTATAGCTACTACGATTACAAGAATTATTATTTTTTTGCTATTTATATTAAGCATGCTAAATTCTCCCAATAGTTTAACACATTTTCTATAGGCCTATAATTCCGCTTTATAGGCACGTAGGCAGGCGGTAGGCACTACATACGTGCTCCATGAACAATTACACCTAAAACAGAAAAAGTCTCAGTGAGCAGGGTGTCCACTGAGACCGTTTTTGTGATTTTTTTACCGCCAAAATCAAGCATTGTTACAAAAACAAGTTTGCGATTAGGCTTGCCTTTACTCCGTCAAGAAATCGGTGATGCCTCTTGCAACAGCCGCCGCAAAATCTCTTTTTTGGTCAATGAGCTTTTCACAGTCTGTGTCATTGCTGATGAAGGCGAGCTCTACCAACACAGCAGGCATTGTAGTGTTGCGCAGCACAATCAGCCTCGGACCAACCTTTACGCCTCTGTCGGATGTTCCTAAGGAGTGAACAATTTGAGATTGGATACACGCTGCCAACCTGTCCGACTTGCTCCAATGGCTGAACACAAAGCACTCTGTTCCGTTGGCCTGCTCCGACGCTGTAGCATTGCAATGCAGACTTACGAACACATCTGCAGGCCAGTTGTTAGCTGATGCGCATACGTTAGGATAGTTTGGATTTTCTCCAGCCAAATTATCGGACTGCAAAAGCTCAACTTCACAACCTGCTTTGCGCAAATAATCTGCTACCATGTCGCCCACCTCTTTAACAATGGCGGCTTCGGTAACTCCATATGAATAATTTACTGCGCCGCTGTCCACACCGGGGCAGTGGCCAGGATTGATAAACACTTTAGCCATTCTCTTTTTCTCCAATCTTCACTCCGCGCATCTCGACATATTTGTTTCCAAGTTGCGCAATGATGTATCCGATACAACCCACGCTGAAGGCCTCATAGTTGCCCCAGGTGCGCCCGATTACTGCAAGGTATACGCTAATACCTATGAACGCCAAAAACGCTCCTACAGCGCAGACACGGCCTATAGACAAGGCTGTGTCATCCTTCTTGAACATATTAATCAGTTTTCTCACGGATTTCACTCCCTTCACTTATTCCTCGCAGGACAATTGACGCATCTTGCTTCCAAATTGTCCATGCGTCTTTCTAATTTATCAGTATTCACGAACAACGTATGCAGCTGCTCTTTGTTGCCTGCAAGCTCTTCGTTGTTCTCGGCTACCTCTTGACACAGCTTTTCGACCGCTCCTGCCAACTTGTCAACGCTGACCTGCATCGACCGCATCTGCTCTTGCGCAGGCGTATTGCTTTTTATTAGCGGCACGATTATCCACGTCAAGAAAAACGCCATCAATCCGCTAATTATTCCTAGCTCTTGTAATGTCATTATACTACTCCCACTTTATAGCTTCCAGCTCTTCAACGCTCTTGCAGGCCGCTACTTCTGCCTGCTTCGCCCAGCCTGCTTGTTTACAGGTGCCGATATGCATCGACAAATCCGCCATCCACTGCATAACCTGTTCGGGCGTAAGCCAATATACAGATTTACTTTCTGCACCCTCAGCCACGCCACGCACAGGGCAGCCGTTAGGATACTTTGCAGCAAAAAGCGGCGTGCTGACATTGAGGGCTATACCTTGCATCGTAAGCTGCGTCTCCTTGTCGCTGTCATAGCGTACAGGCTCGCCGCTGGCACTGCTGATGAAGCCGCCTGTAATGTTGCTTGCTGTCCATCCGCTAACCTCTGACAATTTGCGCTGCTTTGCATACTCCAACGGCTCTACATCGGTATACTGCTCCCACAGGCTACTCCACGGATAGCAAATGCGCTCGTTTTCCCGCGTCGGACTGTCTGCGTTGATAATGTTGATAATTTTATTGTTTTTGTCGACTACGCAAATCATTTATAACGCCCCCAGTTGTTTGATAGTGATTGTACCAGCCTCGCCGTCAGCACCAGCGGTAGCACGGTTCCCAGCAGTGCCACCACTTCCGCCGTTGGCAGTAACGCTACCGCTCTTAATAACGACATCGGCAACAATGCTAATGCTGCCGCCGCCACCACCGCCACCACCAGGCTCATATAATGACGTGCGAGATTCTCCAGCACCGCCATTCGTAGTAACGCTGCCATTTATCGTTACTTCTGCAGCTATAATGGTTATGCCATAGCCACCGCCTCCACCACCGCCGACGCCTGATTCATTATTTGTCATACCGCCACCACCACCACTACCGTTGCCAGCATAAAAAGCGATGCCGTTGATTGATGCACCTCCAGCGCCTCCAGCTGGAGATTTACTGCCAGTGCCTTTACCACCCGCACCACCATTGCCGCCGCCTGTGCCATATCCACCGTTTTGAGCAGGTGATTCGTAATGATAACTGGAATCGCCATCGGTACTATTGTAGCTATAACCACCATTGCCACCCGGCGCACCACCTGCACCGCCTTTGCCTTTTGCGCCAGGACTGCCGTTGCCGTTGATAGTGCCTGCTATAACAACGCTACCTGTGGCTTTGATAACTAATTGCTGATTGACGCTTACATTCACGCCAGCTTTGATAAACACCCTTTTATAATTCTTAATTCCACCAATAGCACAATCTGCTTCCGGAATAAAATCACCATCCGAGCCATCGCCTCTGTCAGTGTACCAGCTTGGGTATTTGTTGGACTGCACCGCCGCCAACGTGCCCATGCCTGTATAACTAATCTGCACAATCTTGCCAGCATCAACGGCAGAAAACTCTATAAGCCCCGTGTTCCAATTATCGTTGCCGTCTGCTTTGGTTGCATAATCGGGGCGGAACTCCCCCGCTGCAGGAGTTGCCGCAACCTCGGTCAATGCTGATGCAGTGACTGCACCTGTTGAGCTGTCTACCCATACTGCTCGGATGTTGCTCGGGTCCTGCTTCTCGGGAACCTCGTTCAACCGTATTACATAGGGCGATACACTTGGAATAATATGCGTTTCCGTCAAATTGATGTAGGTTGTTGTTCCTCCGTCACCTACAAACGGATTGATTCTAATATTACTAGGTTCGCTCATTTGCTCGCCGCCTTTCCTGTTTTGTTTGTTGCCTGCTGAAGCAATTCATTGTTACGTGCATTGCGCTCTATATCAAGCAAATACTTGCTGATGGGAGGTGTCGGAGGCTCTCCAAGCTCCATATCACACGTAATGCCCTTGTCACCGCTGACAGTGTATTTCAGCTTGGTGATTGGATATTTACGAGCCTTGCCGTCTGTATCTGTAATCAGCGCTTGACCATTTACGGACAGCCTACGCACCCAAAACACCCCATCAGGCTTCGGGTAATTAAGCTCTACACCGCCCACCTTAGCTGACAGCTTAGGCTCTTTCACCTTGTCAAGCTCTGACTGTCCCCAACGTTCTGCATCCGCTGCTGTGTATGCTGTTGGTAACGTCCACACTGCTTCAGACACGCCGTATTGCTCTTGGCTTTGCTTATCCTCTACTGTTGCAAGCCAGCTCTCGCCTGCTTCGTCCACACTTGCACCCTTGATGCGAGCGTAATTCACTATCTTGCTTATATCTTGGTCGGGCAGAAAACTGTTCAAGTGCGCCCCTACCCAAAAGCGGGCCTCTTCGTTTATCTCGTCAGTACGTGGCTTGAAATAAAATTCGTGGTATTCATCCACACCATAAACAAAATCAGTCGCAAATTCGGAAAGCTGCTCTAATGCTTCTTTAGCTGATACGCCGTCGAAAACAATCTTTGTAATATTGTAGCCTACTTTGTATATCTTGCTCTGATTGAAAACAATACCAGTCTTTTTTTCCACCTGCCTGCAGATGTCTTTGACTATCTCGGCAATTTCTTTGTTAGCGTATTCGGCAAATATCAGCACCTTGCCGAGCTTATCAAAAAAGCCGTAGCAAGTGATTTTAAAATCTGTAGCAGTGCCACCACTGTCGGGGCGTGTCAAAACCTGCCCACTGTACCATGGACGTTTATCACCGAACAAATAAATATCTACACGCTGGCCATACATGATTTCCGTAAACGCAGGGAACTGCTTAAAAGTAATCGTGCAGCTTCCGCAGCCATTCTTCGCAAGCTCAAACTGCAGCTGCGAGAACGGATTGTTTTCTATGCCGTTGGAAAATATGGCGGTCTTCGTGCCGTCCTTATTGAAAAATACAACTTGAACCGCACCAGGGATATAACTAATATCGCCATAATCACCGCCACCTGTTCCGCCTCCGCCTTTCTTCTTTTGCCCTGCGCCCCATATAAACGAACCGTATAAACTTGATCCGAAAATAATATTGCTCATGCCAGCCACCTGTCACGCCATCTGATAACCACTTTGCCAGCGCTACCCTTGATTTCGTAGGTGTTCGGTCCAGGTTTAGCTATCAAAAACTGACCACTGAAAGCATTAATGGCATTGTTTGCATCACGCCGCACAGTTCCTGCTTTTGTGTCTATGGTCAGCACTGCAGGTGCGGTCAGCAATGTATCAGCCACACGCATCACCCTGCCTGTATCGGTATGGTTTATGGTAACATCTGCCATTGTTTTTACAGGAATCAGCTCCACAACCAGCGGCACATCTGCAGAACCTGCATTGACGATGTTAACTGTAGTGTTTTCGCCACCAACATCAGCACTCGCCTGTTTTTCATCATCTGCATACCTAAACGGGTCGGCCAGCAATAATGTAATATCAACATCAGCTCTTAACCCTTGATAGCCTTTAATCCATTTTGCCTTGCTGGCTGACATACAGGACACATTATAATAGCCATTGCCTACGGACAAGGTATAATTCTGCTGGTAAAACAGCCTTAGCAATTCATTCAGCTTAGCATCATAATCAGCTTGATTCGTGCCACTGATTAAAAAGCCCAGCTTAATCTTTTTGCCGTCTATATAGCCGTCGCCTGTAATGGTCGAGCCGTGGCTATATCCACGTTTTTCGGCCTTTGCTCTTACTGTCAAATCGGCACATGATTCCAGGCTATACCTGTACGGGAGCTGCTGGCCATTGATAATAAGCGGATAAGTCACCTTATCGTTATATTTTGCTCTCATAAAATCACCCCCGCATGCCCATTGCAAGTGTATATTCAAAATCTGCCATCAATCCGTCATAGTCAGTGCCATTGTTAATGTCGCCGTAGTTGTTAAACTCAACCACTGCGCCGCTACCACCGCCGCTGCTTACCGCTCCACCAATGGCATAACCATTATTTAAAGCATTCAGCAAGGGCAATCCTAGCCTGCGTACGGCCTTTGCATTGATAACATATTCACCATTGCTAAGCATGGCAGGGATGCTATCGCTAGTGCCTGTGCCTGCACCAAACACGGGGCCACCATTTGCCTTCTGCATGATGTTGCCGCCTGTGATACTCCCCATACCGATTGCGTTCATTGTCGTAGTCGCCGCTGTATATGCTGGCGGTCCTCCTATCGGGCCTAATGTGGCAATACTCTTTTGAACAGCTGCAGGGACGGCCGCTGATGCTTCTTTCGCACTGTTCGCCGCATTCTCACCGGCTTGCTTCTTGCCCAGCAACTTTTCCAACGCAGCCGCTGCCTGCTTCTTGACCATGAACTGTATAAACATATTGACAATGCTCTTCGTGATGTTCTTAAACACATCGGACAGCTTGCCGCCCTCTGTGATAACATCAGCAATGCCACTTGCGAGCTGATTCTTCACCGCCTCACCTGCCTGCAGTTCGAAGTCAAGCATGTTCTGTTGGCTCTCCATGCGCCAATCAAGTAACTGTTGCCGTAGTTCCTGTTCCTGCTGAAGGGCAACCATTTTTGCCTCCTGCTCGGAATTGAGATACTCCAGGAATTTTTCCCGTTCCTGCTCATTGAATGCAGCATTCATATCGGCCTTCGCTGCCTGCAGTGCTGTCTCAAGGCTGATGCTCTTTTCGTATGCCTGCTGGTCGATAGCATCTTTCAATGCCTGCTCTTGCGCAAGGCTTGCCGCATACAACGCATTTCTCTCATCGTACAATGCTTTTGCTTTGGCTATGCTTTCCGCATTACCTGTACGCTCTGCGCTTGCTCTCAACGCCTCTGCTTCCTGCACTGCCTGCAGTTGCTTGCTCAACATCTCGTCAACAGCCTTCATACGTGCCTGCTTCTCTTGGTCAATCTTCGCAAAGACTTGGTCGCTGCCATTTAGGCCTGCGGTCGCTATGTCTAAGCTCATCTTGTCGAAGTCCTCTTGCAAGTCCTTTGTTGCCTTGCCCGCTCTGGTCAAGGCTTCCGAAACTCTGTTGACTTCGCTTTCAAGCTGGCCGAACTTCTTGCTATCAGCCTTGCCAATGCTACTACTATCAGACGGAGTAAATAATTTTCCGTTGTATGTAGGCTTCTCCTTTTCCGGCTGTTTCTTCTGTTCTTCTGCAGGAGCATCTCCATAACTACCACCGCCACCGCCATGACTGCCATCGGAAGAACTTTCTGTTGTGGCTCTTTGTTTGGCTGCAAGCACCTGTCTGAACCACTCAATCGCTTCTTGCGCCCATGCTCTCACGCTTTCAATAGCCTTGTCCAGCATCTCATTAAAATCTTTGAGCCACTCAGGGCAATACCCTGCTATTGTCTCAAACATCCAGCTAAACACTTCTACATTTGCTTTTCCCAGCCACAAGAACGCTTCTGCTATTGCATCGCAGATAATAGCAACAGTTGTGAATATTGCCTCCATCCCTGCACGGAGAGCTTCTCGAATATTATCCCAGTACACGATTACACCTGCAATAGCGGCACCCACTGCCGCAAGTCCTGCCACAATCGGGGCAGTTAAACCAATTGCCGCACCCATTGCAGCCACTGCAGCCACAAGTGCAGCCACAAGTGTACCGACAATTGTTGCAGAAAGTGCACCAATTGCGGCAATCACAGGCGCTGGAACACACTATTTGATAACATCAGTAAAGCTTTTCCCTGCATCGGTCGCTTCCTGCATCTTCTTTTGAAACTCTCCGAGCTTGTCAGAAACATCTTTTAGGATGCCTTTGATGTTAAAAGCTTCGGTCATATATTGACCAATGGTTACAGATGTATTCCCTGCGGTTTCCTCAATGTTTGCCAGAAGACCGGCAACCTCGTCCGAAGTTTTGGCCATCATACCGCCGAACTGTTCATTCATGCCTGCTACAATGGTCTGCACGGCCGCCTTAGAGTCAATAGCGCCTTTAGAACAAAGGTCTTTCATTTCCGCTACTGTTTTGCCTGCGGCCTGTGCCAGCATATCCCATGCGCTAATACCTGCGCTAGTAAGCTGCATCATGTCCTGCGCATTGAGCTTGCCGCTGGTCTGCATCTGTCCTAAGGCATAAGCAAGACGGCCTACGCCTTCCGTGCCCATACCTAAGCCGCTCGCTGCATCGCCCAAGCTCGTAAGCATAGGAATGATTTCCTTCGCTTGAAAACCAAACGCCATTAGTTGCTGTCCTGCCTTCACAACACCAGGAACATCGAAGGGAGTCTCTGCGGCAAACTTCTGCAGGTCTCGGAGCATCTCTGTACCCGCATCCGCAGATTTTAACATAGTCTGAAACGCAATTTCATATTGCCGCATTTGCGCGGCAGCCTTAACACTTGAAATACCTAAATTCACAATACTACCCGCAATAGTGCCTATTAAAGAGCCTAACTGCACCGCGCCTAGCGCACTCATGGACTTGTTTACGCCGTCAAGTGCCTTGCTTGCTTTACCGCATGCAGTGTTGACCTTTGTTACGCTGGCCTTTACTTTGTTGGCCATATTGTCGAACTGCTTGCCTGCATTGTTGACCTTTGTTACGCTGGCCTTTACTTTGTTGGCCATATTGTCGAACTGCTTGCCTGCATTGTCAGCTTTGTTGCCTACGTTGTCAATCTTCACCCCTGCATCGCTCGTAGCTTTTGCCGCTCCCTGCATCGCCTGCTCAAATCTCGAACTGTCTGCAGTAATCTCAACTTTAACTTGCTTAGCCATCGCTCTCACCCCCTCCGTATAACTCGTCAAGAAATGCACGATCATCATCGGTTATTCGTTCGTCAAATCGCCCATCACTGAATATATCTTTTAACTTCAAAGTCTTTTTCGAGGACTTGCCAGCATAATTCGCAATATATACTGTCACCAATGCGGCCAGCATATTTTCCTGCTGTTGCCGTCTCCACCTGTACCCATTCCAGATGTTTATAACATCGGTCGGCGTCATGTATGCACATTCTTCGGGAGTCTTTTTCAGTATGGCGTAGAAAACCCATTCCACTTTAGAAAGCCACTCTGAAAAAGAAATTACTTCCCCTCGGTTTCTTCTTCCTTATCTTCCAGGGCATTCAAAATCTCATCGAACGGGCCTCTGTCACTCACAACCAGGCCACAAATACCCAACGCCGCCAACATTCTCAGTCGCAGGTCAATCATGCCGTTTGCTACCTCTGCACAATAATCTGCAATCCAGCTATCCAGCTTGTTGCGGCTGATGCCTCTTTCATACACCTTCAACGAGCAATACAGGCAGGCAATAATTTCAGTGACGCTCCATTGCTCTTTCTGCATCAACGAAAAAACATTATGGCTCGGCAACATTGCCTCCAGCTCTTCCAATGCTCCAATCGTGAATTTCGCTTCTCGTTCTTCGCCGCCAATGTTAATATTTACGCTCTTTTTAATCATTCGTCATTCCTCCTAAAAAATAAAAGGGCAGTATAAAAATATACCGCCCCCACCATTAGCCTCTCGGGTCTTCCATTGCATCCTGCGTCTTCGGAGCACCTTTGCCCTTCAAAGTTACGCTCAGAACCGCTGCATCATCATGAGCTGCAGTTTCTTCCATGCTAGTGATACTATACCAGTTTATAATACTTCTGCCGTTCTTGCTCCATCTCAACAGATGTACAGGCTCGTCAGCTTCAAACGCTGCCCATAACTCTTTCACTGCTGGCTCGGTAGGCTTTACAATCAACTCTACAGTAAGCTCAGTGCTCTTCACACCTGCTTCTGCATCGCCATAGCCGCCGCTGGTCTTGTCGGTCAGGTCAATCTCTTCAGCACTTGCGCTATAATCTGCGCTGCGCTGGCCGCCAATCAGCGTCCATTTAGGGGCTTCCTCAGTTGCAGTTTCTCCATAATTGAGGAATACAAGCACATTCTTGCCTAACAGCTTTTCGCTGGTACTTTTCATCTTAGGTCGTACAGCCACCATGTTATACCTCCATATCATATTCGGCTTGATATTCCAACAGCATCGCTACCGCCTTTGTATTGTTGGCAACTGCGCCAAATACAATGCGCTTGACTAAGCCGTTGTCAATCATGCCACCTAAATCGTTATTATGCAACACCTCAAACAGGGTGTCGCTCAAATCATCAATATCAGTTGTGCCGTTAATATCTAGCACATAAATGCTATATACCGCCGTTGCTGTGCATACATCATACGCATCTTGCTCAAAGGTAACCTCATCACAAGAAATTGTACCCTCAACACCTTTGCCAGCGGAAGCACCTACGATATTAACGTTCCATTTTACGCCCGGCACTGCTTCCTTGATAATGTCAGCAAGTGCGTTTGTAACTTCTCTCGCTCTGCTCATCGGTTAACCTCTCATAAGGCTAATGGTAGCACGGCTAGTGCCACCTGCACCCGTAAAATCATTTGCGTTAATCAAGGCAGCCAGCATCTTTACTTCCTTGCCATACAGTTCGGCCTTCTGTGCAAATACATCATCATGCCTGCTTCCGTCAAATGTAACGCTCGCATCTGTGCCAACACTGGCCACAGCACGCACATAACAGGCGTAGGCAACGCCCAAACGCTTCACATTATGACTTATAGGCTGTTGTATCTGTGCCACGCCGTAGCGCGCCGCTATGCTCTCAAGATATGCATTTGCTTCATCAACATCTTCTTGCGTGACAAGCAAAACCCTGTCGGCAATGTTATCAAGTGTAATAATCTCCACTACAAGCCCTCCGCTAAATTATCAAGTGCTATCTGAAAACGCTTTTCTATCTTCGGCAGTTCCTTTTCTGCGGCCGAATACAAAAACTGGTCGGCCTTTATGCCAGGGTGTCGCACCTTTTTTGCAAAGATGAACTCGTTACCATTCACCCATCTTAAAGCCTGCTTACTTCGTGGCACTATGTTATGCGCCTTCGTGCCTTCATGCAGGAATACGCCGTAGGGCACTGCTGGGGACAGGAATATTTCTGCCCTTGAATCCTCCACCGCAGTTTCTACACCCGAGCGTTCCATATTGCCCGACCTTGTTTTGTATCTATGATGAGTGGCCGCATGCTCTTTAATGTCACGTGCGGCCATCTTCATTTGAACCCGAACCATCTGCCGAACTTTTTCCGGCGCTGCTTCAAATGCCTTGACTAATTTTTCAAGGTCACAATCAAGCTTCAGCTTCATCTTTCGCAGGCTCTTCCTTTACAGGCTCTTCGGATGCCTTGTCAGCGCGCTTTTTCGGTGCCTTGCACTCTTTGTAGCCGCTATTCTTGAACGCTGCAATCTGCACAGGATGAGTGAGCTCTAACGTTTCTTTACCATTCGTCAACCACATATAACGTCACCTCTTATTCGTGAGTATGCTTATAAATTGCTTTTGCTTTGTTGGTCAAAATAAATGCATCGTAGTAAATGCGGCCTTCCACCAATGCACCATTGATGCCAGGCGGATTATCGTGAATCTTGTACTCGGTCAACTTCACAGGCGCACAACACGCTGCAGGATGGGTAATAATAAAATCAGTCTTTGCCGGCATATAAGTGCTAGGAACTACGATAATGGCCACGCCATCAATCATGCCGACCTGGCCTTTAACCAACATATCCTGCGCAATGTCGGATGCCTTTACAAAGGTTGCGTCCAACTTGATGGACTTGTAAAACGCAGGGGTAACATAAGCGACACGGTTTGCTAAGGGCACCTTTGCGTCAGTCAGCGCAACTTGACCATCTAAAAACGCAGAATATGCATTTTTATCGGTGATTGCTGCAGGGGTGGCGGATGTACCTGCGCCCGCTGCAATCTTGCTCAGACGATAAATATCAAGCTCGGGAATAACCTGTTCGTCAATCTGGCGGGCCAAAGCCTTGCCTGCTTCTTTCAACAGCATCTGATCGTTTAAATTGCCCTTGTCAATGGTGAAAGTAAATGCTCTATCACGGGACAGTGTCAGCTCCTGCAAAGTATCGTCCAACTCTGCCGGAGTGCCATAACGGTTTGCACCGGAACGGGTATAATCGCCCATCTCAACAGTGCCAATGGAGTAAACCTTTACAGTTTTTACTCCCACAAATTCATATTCGTTGTTTACCGCAGGGGTAGTCACAGCGCCCAGGGTAAATCTTTCGTCAACTTTGGTAGAATACTTTTCTGCATAATTTACAGTCATAACTTAATACCTCTCTTTGTTTAAGCTCCAAAACCTTCAAGGAAAGCATCAGTGCCACCACCAGCACCACCGCCAGCACCGCCGCCGCCGTTGTTGTTAACCTTGACTGCCCAGGCATTGTCTTTCAGCCAGCTATTTACGCCATCCTCAACGGATACATCCTTGCCGTCAGCACCTGTATATGCAAGGCTATCATCATCGTTAACCTTGATATTGTCCAGCAACAGCTTTGCCATGTCCTTCGGCGCTGCAGCATTGCCCTTTGTCAAAGCCTCTACTGCCTTCGCCATCTTTTGGCTTGCAATGTACTTTGCTTTCTGCTCGTCTGCCTGCTTGGTCATATCTGCGAGCTGGGTAGTAACAGTCTCAACCTGCTTTGTAAGTGTGGTAATCTGCTTCGCAACCTCATCAGGCTTTTTGCCGCCTTGGGCAAATTGGTCAAGTGTGGCCTTCATGCCTTTTGCTTTCTCAACAACATCATCGCCATCAGCCAAGCCGACTGCATCCAAAATGCTTTTCAGCTTAGTTGTGCTTTGCTCTCCTGCAATGCGATGCTTTTTAGCTTCGTTGTTCAGTGTGTTGATTTCCGCTTTAATGGCAGTGATAAGCTCTGCACCATTCTCAACCTTTTCAAGTGCGGTGTAAACGTCTTTTAATTCCATGTTCTATACCTCCGTATATACGGGCCTCCGCCCACCTTTTGCCTCTCCAGGCATATAAAAAAGCAGACTCCGAACGTAATGTTCAAAATCTGCTTAATCAATCATTCAATTTTTACAAGGTCACTTTCCTTTTCCTCTTCTTCTTTCAAAGTAAGGTTTGCATGCCTTGGTAAATCGTTTTGCTTCTTCTCGCAACTCCCTATTTTCGTCCGGCGAGCCTCCATCTAAACCCGTAGGAAAAGTGTCTCGGTATGGGTCGTATTTCTCGAAAATCTCCATTCTTCTGCGAAGATGCTCTGCAACCAATTGTCTAGCCTCTGCATCCGGCAGCTTAGCTACATATGCAGCATCATCAGCCTTTTGCCTAGCCCTATCCTCTTTTGTAACCATTAGCCATTCTCCTATAATCGTACTTATATTTTTTTGCAAGAATTTCATTTATTAAGTGGTATCCATCTATATCCATATCGAGTTCTAAGCCCTCAATAAAATTTTTGTCTAAAACCTTTGAATACGCATCTTTACTAAATTCGTACAAAATTTCATCATAGGATTCGCTCAAAGTGCCAGGCTTGCGCTTTATTTCATACACAAAGCCTTCGTCAAATCCCCTTAAAACGGAAAACTTATGCTTAAAAAATTCTCCTAGGTCAAATTGGCTGAACGAATATCTTGTTTGGTCTATTGGATGGTTATGCGTCATGTATGCACCTTGCAACACATCATCACTCAGTACGTTAATGTTGACGTTTGCCTCTCTGCCTTTTACATAAAAAGTGCGACCATCTTTAGCAATTATTATAGCATTCTCGTGTTCACTAGGCAAGAATATGTTCTCATAAAACTTCAGCGTATCCATAATTCGCTCCGGGGGACAAACACCCAAATATTTATATTCCCCTACCCTAACATCAGGGAACACATCTTTAGTGTTTATATTTCCCAACCTGCTTTCGGGCGCTCTGAAATCAACATAGCTACGCATATAACTGCGCCAATCCTCGCCACGCTCCCAAGCAGCAGCTCCCTTGATGCCTAACACCTCTTTACGGCGAGCCTCTGATAAATTCTTCAGCCATTCGTTCCCCCCTGCCTGCACCCGCTCGTCCTGTTCCTTCATGTTAATCTCTCCAATGAAGATTTCTACATAGCGGCACAGGCAGTGCGGATGCACTGGTATCTTAGGGACGCTGTTCTTAGGATAAACTCCCTTCCCAAGCCCGTACAGGTCTGCCCCTGCATACAGGTCGCAAATATCGAACTTCGGATGCCTTGTGCCTAGCTTGAATCTTATTGCAACAACATCTTCATCATCCATTGCTTTACGCAAAAACCCGTCTGCATATGCTCTTGCCATCTCCGTTCTTACAATACGTTCCGCAACATAGCGTGACTTTTCATTGACGGCTACCTGTATCGCCTTTTCTAGCTGTTCTTCCGTGCCTTCCTGCACTGACTTCACAAGTTGGACGTATGACGCACGGAGAGCCTTGTTAGGCGCTCCATTCCTGCCGAGCCTTACAATGTTACCTAAAGCCTTTTTCTGCGTCTGTATGGCTTTCCTGTCGCCTAGTGTGGCCTTTCGTACTTGCTTGATATACTGCGGAAGGTCCTGCGCCCTCACAACGTCCCCGCCCTGCTCATATCCATCATACAAAGCACGAGCCGCATCTGTCCACGCTGCATTACGTCGCATCTGCTGTCTGACTGTATCAGCAATCATATTATGCATCTTCTGCTCCGCTCCATGCAGTTTCTCGGATAACTTCATGCCGCTGCTGTCCCATGATTCAGCAAGGTTGCGTGTCCATTCCTTTTTCACTTCACCAGCAACAACACCAGGCACAATACCATAGCCATACGCTGCCGCCTCTACCAATGCCGAACGCACATTATCCAACCTAAACACCTCGGGGAACTCTCTGCACACAACATCAATAGCAGCATCAATCTTCGCATCATGTAAAAGCAAATCATACAGGCGGTAAATAACCTTGTTGGCCTGCTTGCCCCACTCCGCATTAAGCCTGTTTATTAAATCTATCAGCTCTTGGTTATTCTTCATCGCCTTCACCGCTGTTAATATAATCTAACTTCTGCTGTTCCTGCAGGTTGCGGTACTCTTCCACCAGCACGTCAAATTCATCTGCCTTCAGTTCCGGCAAATAACTTGTCAGTACACGTTTAAACACTTCAAGATTAAAGCCATCACCAAAATTCAGCCCTTTGGCAACCTCTGCGTTAGCAAGTTCCTGCTCAACCTCGGAAATCTTGAAGTCGCTCGGATAGTTCACCTTGTAATCAAGTGCAACCCCCGTCCAGATGCTAAACATTCTTGCAACCTTCATTTCGGCATTTTCTACAGTGTCGGCGAAATCTGACAAAATCTGATTGGTTGCCTCATAATCCCATGCTTTCGCCTGCCCGCTCTGTAACTTGCTCGAACCTGTCACATTGACTACAACGGCCATGCGGTAAATTTCCTGCTGCAGGTTCGCAATCTGCATGGCCAACACTGTCGCAGGGTCTGCTGGGGGCGCAATGAATGCAGGGGCGTGACTGCTGTCTACAGGGTAACTCAATGCATTGTTAGTGCCTAGTGTAATTTCTTCTTCTGCACCGCTGCTCGGGTACGTCAGCACGCTAAATGTCTGATTCATCATAATTTCATTCAGCCAGCTGCACATATTGAAAATTGCTAAGTTGGCACGGGCCGCACTTGCAAATTCGCTCGGCGGGAAAGCATCATGTGTCTTGTGTTCCCTGCTGAACAACGGAATCACGGGCACACAGCCGATATGCCAACTTCCCTTACGTTCCCCCTTACTACTTCTCAAAGTCCACCCCTCAGCCGTCATAATGCGTGTAGCAGGGGTATACTCATTATCTGCATCAGGCTCAGCATACACAAATTTAGTAATACGCCCGAACTTATCCAACACAACCTCTTTGACTGCTATTGCGTCAACAACAAATGCATACGGCAGGTTGTTTCTGTCCCTCTCATAATCTGCCAATGAATTTACTGCAAGTCCTTCGGCCATGTCCATTACAATATACGCCACGCCGTTCAGCTTGGAACTATGTGCAGCCTTCTTCATCAGCTTGTCGATTCCATCACCCAGGAAATTTACATCACTTGCAAACAACTCCCACGCCTTCACCCCAGGGCCTTCATAATCACGCACAGCCAATGTTTTAAACACAGGGGCAACGTGCGCATCTACACATGGCTTGATGTAATTCAGATAATAACTCAGCTTCTGCCTTAAATTGTATTTGTCGACAGCTTCTCGTTTATGCTTTACGAGATATTCGCCCGTCTGAAAACCTCCACGCCCTGCATATGCATCTTCCAGCAACTTATATAATTCCGTCTTATCATTCCGCATGTTCTTGCCCTCCTAAAAATCTACTCTTGTCGGCGTTGTCTTGATTCGCTCCGTGATGCTCTCACATATTCCCGTTAATGCGTCCTCAGCATCATCATGTAAGTTTTTGCCCTCTTTTTGGTAGGCAGTCAAGCTCTTGTAAAGCTCGGGCCACCTGTTATGCCACCCCTTCGGGAAGTAAATATGTTCCATACACCATGTTGCATTGCTCAATATTCTTGCCTGCTTGTTCTTGTGCTGGGTGAACCAACGTATTTTCGTTGCATTGTCCCCTTTTTCTTTCAACAGGCGCTCCACATTCCTCGCAAAACCACGTCCGCCGTTGTTGCTCTCAATGTCTGCAACCTTCACACGATTTTTATATAACATATCTGCCACCGCAGGCTCGGTATACTCCATGGCCTTTTGAGTGTAAACCACATCTAGGATATAAGCATCATCGCTGAAAGTAACACCATAACAATAACTAGCCAGGTAATCGCTACCTGTATCGGCAGTATCTGTATAGCTGGCAATTCTTTTGAATAATGGCAGCTCTCCATCATATGTCTTGAAGCCGCTATATAATCTGCCCTTGATGTCGATAGGCTCTTGCTGGTAGTTTGCACTCCATATGTCGAACCCCATCGCTTTTTTCTTCTCGCTGCAACTCTCCCATGACAGTATTTCATCACATAACATTCTTCCATCGTCCTGCACCGCCTTCATGTTGATATGCACAGCATTGCCGCCATAATGCTCCAACACACGCCCTGCCAAATCATCAGTCGCCCACCTTGTCATAACTATGATAATCTTGCCGCCTTCCTCCAAACGGGAAAGCATAGTGTTCGTGTACCACTGCCAGTGCTTTTCCTTTGCTGATGCATTATAGGCTTCCTCTGCACTCTTTATAACATCGTCAATGATAAGCAAATTGCAGCCGAAGCCTGTTGCTGTGCCGCTAGGGGACGTAGCAAGGTAGTTATTGTATCCGCCTTCCAATCCCCAAAGGTTCGCCGCTCCATCACCCGATTTTATTCGCACGTCGGGAAATACATCGTTGAACACAGGTATAAAAGCATCTGCCTTTTCTTCGTTGATGCTGTCACGTACACCCTTTGCGAATGTCTTTGACAATACCTCGTTATAACTGCCCGTCATTACCTTTAAGCTGTTGTCCCTGCCTAGCAGCCATTGTACAAACATCTGCAGTGTTCTGCTCTTGCCATGTCGGGGCGGCAAGTCCATGACAAGCACCTTCTTTTCGCCTGCGTAAAACTCTTGCAAAACATCGCACATCTCCTGCAGATACTCCCTGCGCTCTTTGTAAAATCTCGGTGCCATCAAGTGGCAGAAATCAAAAAACCGCCTGCGGGCAAGCTCAACACTTGCACCAAAGGCGATTCGTTTCCGGACTTCATCACGCATCTTCATTCAGCACCTTCCATCTTTGCCAATGCCCGTAGCTGTCTGTCGCTCAGTCCTTCATATGGATTTTTAACTTCTGCGGCCATGCGGATTTCCTGCTGGTCGCTCTGCCCAAGGTAATTTTTACCGAGGAAGATGGCCATTGCCGGGGACTTCTCCGCTAGTTGCCATTGCTTCCTGCGCAGGGAAATTTTGCCGCCCGCTCTTTTTTGTGTGAATATTTCGGAGAAAGATTTCCCGTAGGTATCCTTACACCACCTCGTCAATGTCTTGTCCGTCACCCCGAAAAAATCACAAATCTCGGCTTCCGTTGCCTGCATAAAGCACAGCTTCTCAAATTGTTCTATCGGGATACTTTTCTTCGGCCTTCCTGTTCCCATTCTTACCACCTCACTTCTTCCATGTATCAGATAATATTTTCGGATGGGCGTTATCATGACTAATCCGTCTATTCATTCCTTTTGCCGTCACTCCTACTTTGTATGCTCCAGGGCACATCAGCAACGGGTAGGAAAAGTTCCAATATAGCGAAGATGCCTTGTATTGCTCCGTAGAACCGCCATCATTCTTTTCATTCGGCAGCATCTGTATCATTACACCCATAGTTGTCAGAAACATCTTCCCAACAGCGTTATATCTCAATGGCGTTGTTACGTCCTCATTTATTCTGCCAAGGAATGTAAAGGCTTTCTCGGTATCACAGAAAAAGCAATTCTTTGCCTGCCATATCAGCCCTTTACGATATTGCTTCAATCCGCCAATCATATCACCCTGCACCGCAAACGCCACGCACGTGATGCCTGCATCCAGCAGCTTCAGCATTGCCTCACATATAACGTCCATCTGCTTCATGTTCCTTGACTTCAGCTCGCCGCCCTGCTCATATCTCAGCTTAAAACACTGATAATCATCGTCAAGCTGCAGGAAATATCTGTATCCTAGCTCCTTTGCTATCTTGAAGCACTCATTCCTTGCGTATACAGGGTATCTGCGATACTCAGTCGATACAATGCCGTCCATTATGTCAAACTTTTCTTCCTTGTGGAAAACCTTCACTCGATCACCATAATTCGCCTTGTACCGCTCAAGCTCTTTGTCATCATCGTCACACACAAGGAACAATTCCCCTGTATATCCTGCCTTCTCCAAAGCTTTTAATGTCAGAATATTGTCGGGGCGGCCATGTGTAAGTATAAAAATGCAGAAATCTTTCCTCAGCATCATATAAACATCCAATCGTTCGGCACATCCGCCATCTTCAGCATCATCTCGTTAGGGGCTGTCAATCTGCAGGGAATGTCGCATTTTGCAATATTGGTAAAATATTCCTGCTTCTTCTCCAAAATATCCTCGTCCATCACGTGGCCTACAATCTCATACGGCTTGTGGCAGCAGTACATGACTTCTCCACGCTCATTTATGGCTATCTGTGTGCTGTTTGCCACACAGGAAGGGAAACGCCTTCTTACCGCGCCAAATTTGTAATTCAGCACCAATCTTTCGTCCTTGATGTTGGCCAGATAGCTCATAATCAGCTTTCGCTCTTTCTCATTGTCCGGCTGATCGTAGTATTCGCCTGCCGTGCTTTCCACCGGGCGAATGACAATCTTGTCAACGTCCTCACTTTTCCAGAACGTCCAAAACTCCGCTGATTCCATCCAGCTCTTGCCTACACACTGAACAACAAGCTGAGTCTTTGCCCCTGCCTGCTTCAGCTCCCGTCTGTACCTGCGCACATTCTCAACCACGGCTTCGAAGCTGTCTACACCTCTGACCGCCTTATAGCTCTCACTGTCCCATGCATCTACGGAAATCTTTGCGAATACAGGCTCCATGTAGCAATAGCGGTTGAAGTTGGTATTTATGCCATAATTTACGCCGTTGCTCTCCAATGTCTTTACAATCTGCGTAAAATCGGGATTCACTGTAGGCTCACCGCCACCTGTCAAAATCATGCCTTTTACGCCCAGGTCAAGCAGTCTGTACATATACTTTTCAAAGTCCGCTGCTGGCATATAGCGTGGCTCGGTCTGCAATTCCTTCCAACGGCCATACGCACAGTATCCACATCGGTTATTGCAGTAATTTGTCAAGAAAATATCTGCGGTAATAGGCAGCCCTCTCCGCACATTCTCCATGTTGTAAATCAGTTTATTATCACTTATCATGCTTTCTTCCACCTTTCGTTAATGATACATGGCGCACAATTATTCCAGCTAACAGCATGATGTATCCTAGCGTGCTTTGAACTCATTGCACGGACCTTCACTGCAAAGGGAGCAAATATAACGCTGCTGAACGGCTTCGTATAGCCTCCGCTCTCTTTGTATACCTCAGTCATGCCTCCAGCGAGCTTCTGTGTCGGCTCTGGTGTAATCCCACACTTCGTAAATGTGAAAAACAGCTTACCCCTGTTGCTCAATGTTACGTATGTGCTTACATCCTCATTCTGCTTTCCGCAGAACCAAAACCGCCGCTCTACATCACAGATAAAGCTGTTCATTGCTTTTCTTGCAAGGCCTTTTTTGAAAAATCCGCCATTGATTCCGCCAATAAAATCGCCGCCCTGTGCCATAGCAATAGTTGTTGTCTTTGTGCTTTCCATGAATCCGATCATGGATTCTATAACCGCATCAAGGTTCGGAAGTAGCCGTTCCCTCAATCGTCCATCATGCTTATCTTTTTTATACATGAAGCGCTTAATATCATCGTCAAGCTCCATGAAATAGCGGTAGCCTAAACTCTTTGCCACATCAAAACAAGCATTTCTTGCATATACAATCGCTCGCATATCTCCGTCATTAGTGCCTGTATCAATAATGGCAGCCATTGCCTTTTTATCAAACACCTGCACCCGGTCCACTCCATACTCCCTGCGGTAATCGTCAAGCTGTCTGTCCAGGTCATCACACAATATATACCAATCGCCCGTATATCCCGAACCTTCTAATGCCTTTATTGTTGTTACGCTGCCTGCCCTGCCATTGCTGCAGATAAATATACAGAAATCATTCCTCATTTTCGGTAAGTTCCTGTAATGTCTTTGACAGCTCTACATAGCCTTTTGCTATTGCGTCCTCGTAATCAATAATCACCAGCGCAGAATCCTCCATCAGCTCCTGCACATCCTTCGGCGCTTGGGCGTAGTATTCGGCAATGTACTTGTAATTAAAAACATAGTGCCTTGTCGCTGCCATTTTCAAAAATTCCTTAATATCCTCGGGAACGTCTGAACCTTCTATGCGTTCCACAAGCTCATCATGCTTGCAGTGATCGCAGAGCATTTGCAGTGTTACGTCATCCCCCTGCACCTCATATTGCGGTATTTTTGTTTCACTGTTGTACATCGGGGGGGCACTTTCTTCCATGTCCAAATCAGGAAAGCCAAAATCAGTCATATCAATGTCCACAATCTCGGCCAGCTCCTGCTCCAGCAATTCCATGTCCCACTCTGACAGCTCGGCCAGCTTATTGTCCGCCAATCTGAACGCCTTCACCTGCTCATCGGTCAACCCTGCTGCACGGATGCAGGGAACTTCTTCCAGCTTCAGCTTCTTGGCAGCCTTCAGACGTGTGTGGCCGGCAATAATCACATTATCTTTGTCGATAACTATTGGATTGATGAAGCCGAACTCTTTTATGCTGTTGGCCAACTTGCCTACAGCCTTATCATTGATTCGTGGATTATGTTCATACGGAACTAAATCCGCTATCTTAATACTCTCAATCTGCACAGTTTATACCTCCCTTTGTGCAAATAAAAAAGCAACTTGCAAAATCTGCAAATTGCTTTGATTTTTGGCGGGATACGGCCCTGCATTGACGGGGAAACGAAAGAAAAGCCATCGGCACGCCGTTGCATCCCATTATTTTAGGCTCTATAGCCAATTGTTAACGTGGCGGTGTTGATAGGATTCGAACCCATGTAGGAGGAAAAGGGATAACCTCCGGCAGGGAAAAATCTGCTAAAACCTGCCCTCATTGCCCACTCGAGCACAACACCAGGTAAACGGCCACACCTTAAATGCGGCCGCCCTTTTGAAAGGAGACTCAATGAATCATCAACGAACTTGTATCAACCTTCTAAGCTCAATTATAACTATACTATGGCAGAAAACCTTTGTCTAGTACGGACTTTTGCTGTGAAAAATCCGTGAATTATAAAACACCCAAACCGCAGGCAACACCTTCAGCAAAAGCCAATATATCGGACTTCATCACAAAGAAAATCGTTCTGCGTACCCCTACGTTTTCCATAACTTCGTCATTGCTCATTCCTTGCTTATAAAGCTGTTCCAGGATTTCCCCTTGCACACCGCCGTTATAATGTTCCTGTACAATCTCAACCATCTTCAGCCAACGCTCGGGACGTCTCAAATTAAAAACACGGCCTGCACCATAACACACAACAACATTCGGGAGTTCGCTTGCATTGCGAATGGCTCTATTAGCCACAGGGTCGCCCGTAGAGCAACTTTTTCCGCATCCCCCTCCACTTATACCCCCTGTATCGTTTCTGCGCTCCCAGACGGCTTGGCGGACCTGTGATTCGTTTCTGAAAACCCATTCCACCAGGTTATTGCTTTTCACTCTTTCCTCTCCCTTCTACACTTCACGGAAAATCATATCGGGATGCCTGTACAAAAGCAGTTTCCGTTTCAGCTTATATACATCGGTACGCATCCCTTTTACGTCTATAACCTCTACATGGCCGTCAGCATATTCAACCACAAAATCAGCAATGTAGGTCACTGCCCGTTCTGCTTTTCCATGATGCCTGAAGCCTTCCTGCAGTACGAATTTATGCTGGCACTCAAAATCCTTGACCACTCCACCCATACGCAACATCTTCAGCTCGCAATAAAAATCTGCTTCCTTCTTGCTGTCAAAAGTGATTCCGTCAACCACTGTTTTTTTTGCTCTGTATTTTCTGTAAACCATTCCTCGCCCCCTAGTGTATTTTTCCCCTGCACTTGTCCGCTATATAAGCATCATGCGACTTAATCTTTGTGTAATTCGCAGCGCGCAACATACTATACAGCCGCTCAGCCGCTGCGGCCATCTCCTTGCGCCGCTTGTATTCAGCATAACGGCTACACCGGGCGTGGCACGAAACCCTGCGCTCGGTGCAGCCTTTGCATGGAGATTGAATCAAAACGGAATTTCCTCGTCAAATACTTGACTGCCCATTGTAGTCCAATCTTCGGCCCTTTTCGGCTGTTGTTGCGGCTGTGTTGGCGGTGCTGGCTGTGCATCTGCTTTACGCTCAATGAACTCGAAACGGTCTGCAATAACCTCAGTCACCCAACGTTTAGAACCATCGTTAGCATCATAACTACGAATCTGCACACGTCCCTCGACAAGTGCTCTCTGTCCCTTGCCTAAGCTGTTGCCTGCAAGCTCTGCACTCTTGCCCCAAATTACAACGGGGATGAAGTCCGCCTCTTTCTTGCCATCTGCGGCAGCGTATGGTCTGTCCACTGCCAACGTGAACTGCGTAACCACCTTGCCGCTCTGCGTGTAGCGGACTTCAGGGTCTTTTGTCAGTCTGCCCAACAGGATAATCTTATTCATTCTTTTCCGCCTCCCACTGCTTAACCATGTAAAGCTCAATAAGACTGTACAAAGCAATATCTTTCAAGCTCTCGTCAACCTTCATGCCATTAATATCATGTGCATACACATGAGCAATATGCTTGCGTGCGTATGCTTTGGCTTCCTCATACATCGCAGGGTAACTATCAGACCCACCACTAAGCAATGCGCCACGGCGAAAGTTCGCCAAAGCATCACCTTCAGAATACTGTTTATGCTTTGCTTTGAGCTGTTCTTTCAGCTCGTCCAACTGCTGGCAAATAAACCCTATAAACTCCATAACTACACATCTCCAATCCTTACCCATTCCTTGCCGTCAAACTGATAACCACCCTCGGGAATAATCAATTTTTCGTACCAGCTCGGCTTAATCTTCTGCGCCTTAAACCATAACTGCAACACATCGTTGAGGTCGCATTCAAGTAATGCTTTGGCAACTCTAGGACTTTCAATCATTTTGTCAATAAATTCATCTGTTCCATTTTCCTCCAGGGATTCAGCCTGTAAAGCAAAATTATCTATCAGAGCACCGACGTTAATTGATGGCAGCCATGTTGTTTTACGGCAACGGAGCACATCCACAATATCGCCCTTTTCAATGTCGCATTTGTCCAGCACATCTTGCAACGCCTCTTCGGGTGTCTCACGGACTGCAGCTTCATACTCTCCCCAGCGGCGCTCAGCAATGTAAAATACTTGCTGTTTATTTGCGTCCTCGACCTCACTCCAGCGAGCCACTCTTGTAAGCTCCACAAATGCACGCTGCAGGTAATAGTTTTCACCACTGCAAAGCCAATCATTAAGCAATGCAACCACAGAATCAACAAATTTTATTTTTTCCTGCTCAGTCATTTTGCACCCCTTATGCTACCTTCAGCGGCCCTGTTTCACCTTGATCCGAATTTTTCTCTGCCTCAAACAAAGACGTCTGCTGACGCACACCGCTCAAATACTCTTCGGCCACCAATACAAGCTTGCGGATGGCGAAAACACATTCTTCCGTCAAGCAGGTTTTTTCGTCCCACTCTTGGTCGGGATTGTAAGGCATCTCCGGCTTATTCGGCGTGTTGATGTTCAGCGGAGCATTACTGTTGTAAAGCTCCATGCTGGCACTGATGGTTGCGCCCATTGTATCTGCTTCACCACCATAATTAAGACTTACGCTCTTAACTGTGATGCGGTCAATGTAATCTTCTGGCAACTCGCACATCTCAATGACAAATTGTCTGAGGTCTTTCAATGCCTCCAAAAAATTCGGTGCTGGCTCTTCAGTGCATTTCGCCGTGTATTCATTCACAAAACCTGCACCCTGCTGGTAGGCAATATATACGCCCTTGTCACTGTATTTGATTTTAGTGTAGCGGCGGTCGCCTAAAGTCTTGCGCTTGTTCCATGCATCGGCAGCCGCTTCCTCTGTTGCCTGCGCTGCACATGCACAGCCGCAGTTAACACAACGCACAACCTTTGCCCCTTCCTCCGTAAACATTGCGGCCGTATGGCCATAACATACAGGGCACGGCTTCAGAAAAATTTTCATTTTTTGTACCTCACTTTCTTAAAACAGTTCCTGCTGGCTCTTAATCTCTGCAGGTGTCTTTGTGGTAATACCAGGATGCACATTCGCCATCCCACGTTTCATGCGGCGCTCGTAATGCTCTCCATGCGGCGCCATGTAATCTTCGTCGACTTCCTCGGGTGTCGGGATGTAATATGCAGCAGGCAACGGGATGCCCACACACAACTTTTCAAGTCTGCGCTTGCCATTGATAATATGATTGCGAACAAGATTCATGTTCGTACCATCAGGCCAAAACGGGTCGCTGCATCCCTTTGTGCGCATATGCTCCCACTCACTGAAGCTGTGCACGAGCCTTGCTGTTTCTGTTTTTATCTGCTCTTCGGCAGTCGGCTCTTTTCTTGTCATTTCCTTTGCCTCCGTTTCTTCGCTCCACACTTCTCGGGGCGATTCCGGCACATCTTGCATGGGCGGTCGCACTCCCAGCAACATATACCACACAGCTCATTGATGGAACAGCCACTCTCAAAGTTACAGGTACATTCCCACTTCGGTTTCAGCCGCTCCACTATATTCGGTTCTCGTGATGTTGGAAAATCTTCGGGAACTAACGGGTTCTGCTCTCTGTAATCTTTGCAGCCGCGCTGGCAAATGCAACCTTTCTGCTTGCCATGTATCACCGCTGCAGCTTCCGCATCATACACCCTGCCACAATCACACCGCACTATAAGCCGTGCTGGCTTATATTTGCCCTTTGCGTCAAGCTCCCTAGGCTTAACGCCTAGCACTGTGAGCATGTTGTATTTATGCCCACAGTACACAGAATAATCTTTTGTCGGCGTTCCCATATCTAGGCCACCTTACGGAAGGAAACTTCCCTTCGCTTATCAAAATACGGGATGTAATCCAAAATGAACTCGGGATGTTCCTTGCCATAATTCACATCATTGAGGAAAATCCGCAGCAGCAAATGATTGTAGTTGTCAACATCGTTTGCCGTCATGCCTATCTGCTCGGCCATGTCTGCAACTTCCTTTGCTGTCGGCCAATACGGGCCAAAAACACGCCCTTGACGCATCCTGCTCAATGTCCAGCGCAACAGCTTCGCATTGCTCCGCCCTTCCTTTGTGTCAGCATAGTTTGCCGGGCGTTCCTTCTTTGCCTCTTCGTTCCTGCTGATTGTCGCTTCGACGTGCTCTGCTTCCGCCTGCTGCAAGGCTGCCTGCATCAACGCAGGGCAGATTACTCTTTCCGGACTTACTATTGCAATGCCCTCGGCCTTCTGCCACCGCTCACGGCTGATGTTACGAGGAATGAACACTCTTACAAACAGGTCGACAGTCTCCAAGATAATCCTGGTAGCTTCCTGCACCCTGTGTTCCTTGTCCACGCTATAAAACAGCTCTTTCTGCGGAAACTCCTTGCCTGCTTTGTACAGACCTCTGACGGTTATTTCTACATCACTCTTTGTTATCGTTGCCACTGCTTTCACCTCCAAAGGCAGCATCGAACGGATTTTTATATTCCTGCTTCGGCTTCTGCTGTTTTTCTTCGCTCCACCCTTCAGTAAACATATTCCGTGCCACACCACCAACATACGCTATGTTGCGCTTGCCTCTTTTACAAGCAACCTTTATGGCTTCCAACACTATCGGCAAGCCATAATCTTTTTTTAACTGCTCCAGCTCTTCGGCAATTACAGGAGTAATGGGCGAGATGTTTTGTTCCCAGATGACGATGAGATTACTCTCTCTTATCTCTTTACTCTTATCTCTATTCTCTATACTCTTATCTCTTATCTCTGTCGTGACTTTTTGAGGGACATTTGAGGGACAATTGAGGGACAATGTCACACTATCTAGTTTTTTATTCTCGCGACTTCTTCTTTTGCGAATGGCTGCAGTCGATTCACTCCCGACCATATCTTGAAGCTTCAGCATCTGAATTGCCCCATCGTCGAGAATTTCAACCAGGCCTATACGCTGCAGCACCTGCATGGCCACCATGACAGTATCTGCTTTTGTCCTTGTGGCTTCTGCCAACTTCTCCGTGCTGTACGGAATCAGCAAATTACCCACTGTACGAATCAACTTGCCGTCATCTTTGAGGGATTTCAGACACAGCTTCAAGTAAAATAAGCAGTATTCCTTGCCGTTCTCCTGCTCTTCAAGCCATTCTATAGCTTCATCTTGAAAGAAATCCTCTTTCAGCTTCAGCCAATAATACCGCTTGTCAGCCATCTTTTCGCCCCCATTCTTCAAGCATGCTGTCGAGCTCTGCATCGCTTCTAGTTTCAATGCCCAAACCTTTGCATTCGTCAATCACACCATTAAGCAGGCAGCTAAATTCCCTCGTGTCATACGTATGTGAACCAAAGTAACATTGCAGTTGTATTCCTGTTTGTCCGTTGATAGTAACCGGGCCAAGCTCACGCACTGCCTTCCATTCGGCTTTCACCTTCTCCACCGCCTGCGGCTTGACTATGATATGCGTAAACACTCCATACCGCTCCAGCATCTGCAGATAAAGCTCGTCCTTATCGGTATACAGAACCCTGGCCATCTCTCCCAACAACGCCCACAGGTACGCATTCGCATCCAGGGAACGCTGTTTGCGTTTTATGGTAATTTGTACCTGTAAAACTTTTCCCTTGCTCACAGCCGCTATGAGGGCCTGTAGAGCGCTTCCTAAATACTTCGGAATCGGGATTGTTATGCAGCCATTGAAGAAGTTAACCTGCGTTGTATCAAACTTCATGGTAGAGCCACCTCAGCATGCGTTTGCATTTATCTTGCACATAATGGCCATGTTTACCATGATGCACCTGCCAATGACAGACCACGCACAGCATAACCATGTTATCAGCGGTATCTCCACCGCCTCTGCTCTTGAACACCACATGATGAGGCTTCGTTCCCTCGGGGACTGCATGACCACAGTTGACGCACTGCCCATGGTCACGCTCGTAAACCTCTGCACATACTCGTTTCAATGCCGCCCCATACAATCTAACGGGGCGGCGCTTAAACATCGGTTTCACGGCTTATACGCTTCTCACATTTAACACTGCTTCAATGCCGCTGCGTGCGTCTTGATATGCGGCATCTGAAAGCATTGCCCTAAGGCTGTTGGTGGGAATCTGCTCCACATTGTACCAACCACCATTACTGCTCATAATCTGCAGCTGCGTGCCGTTAATATAGCGTGCCTTGCCTCCACAGCAAATACTTGTAACCTGCTGTTTCTGCTCTTTGACGGCAGCCTTCTTCTTGCCTGCCTCTACCTGCTGGCAGTATTGGTCCGTATCAGCATCCTTGGTATCATCAATGGCGAACAGGCCATTCAGACAATATTTGCGAGCATAGCTGCTTGCCGTGCCTGTAATCTGCGAGCCATCCATGCCCTTTTTGTTATCCTCTTCCCGGGCAAGGGCACTGTTCTCAATGGCTTCTCTACTCTCCACGTCGGTAAAAACTGCAGTGGCCTTGATATAGAAGCGGCCTTCCACAAATACCAGATCATCACCAACTTTAAGGACTGCCTTATGTTTGGCCAGCACAGGTTTCGCCGCTTCCAAAATGTCCTCGCAGCTCCTGTACTTATATTTTCCAAAGCTATTATACTGGCCTTTCGGGACCTTCAATTCGGCCTGCACCAGCATCAATTTTTCATAAACGCTCATCACTTCGCCCCCTTATTTAATCGTCAAATTCTGACGTGTAACCAACGCACAGCCAGGAATTTCCTCGCCTGCCTTAATGGCTTTCTTTACTGCAGTCTTGTCGAGCTCCGGCTCACGCAGTTTCAAGAACTCCATAGGAACATCTGCGATGTACGCAGTATCGAACTCCACTGCTTCAGACTTGCGGAAGCTCATTGCCACCTTCGCAGTTTCAAACTTCTTGCCGTCAAGGTAACGGCCTAAGAATGCCTTCAGGCTTTCGGCCTTATTGCGGCGAACCTTCTCACGTTCTGCCATGGCATTTTTTTCTGCCTTGATTGCATCAGCCTCGGCCAGCAGTTGCTTGTACCAGCAACCAATATTTTCGAGCTTGGTATCTCTCTCCATCTCCAGAGCTTCGATGGCTTCCAGGTCTACAACCTCACCCGTTTCGGTATCCAGCATACGCTTGTCATCAATCTTTACGCACGCCATGATTCTCGCATCAATATCAAACAATTTCACAGCTTATTCCTCCTCTTTCATAATGCTGTCAGCAAATTCAGTTTCATCAAACGGCAGGCCATACTTCTCGACTGCCTGCTTCTTGCAGGCAAGCAATTTGCTAAACCATTCAGTAGCCATAAATTCAATGCCTTGGTAGTTTACGTGAGCTCTTGCAAGAGCCTTGACATCTTTGAGATATTCAATACGCCATTCGGTAGCATCCGGAAACATAACAGCGAAAGTGTTGAAGTTAATGTAAGCATATTTTCCCATTTTGCTTGTGTGGCCAATCATGATTTCGTTGGCCAGCAAAAGACTGACTGCACCGCTAATCAAATTGCGTGTTCTATTTTCTGTAATCTCCATTGAGTGAACCCCTTTCAAGTGTTATAATTAAATTGGTTTTTTTAATAAATTGCTTTGCCGCTCAGTTCTTTGCTGGGCGGTCTTTTTTTACATACAAGGGAATTATGAGCTTTTGCCCAGGTTTCAAATGGTGACTGCCTGCCATTGTAAGGCCGTTGGCCTTTTCGATGTCGCACATCACTCCACGCACATCGTTGTAACGGTCCTGACTATCCATGTAGCCTACCGAGATGCCCCACAATGTTTCGCCAACCTGTACAATGTGCGTATGCCGCTCAACACCAAAGCTAGCAACATACATAGCAGAGCACTGCATAGCACAAAACACGGCTACGGCAAGTACCATGACTGCCAACAACATTTTTTTCATACCGCTTTCACCTCCTTCCGCTTGATGCTCTCCATTGTCTCACGGCGCATCTTTTCAAGCGATGCATGAAAATCAAACGCTGCATCATGCTTCAGCAACGGCTTCGGCGTGGTGATTTCACGGAAGTAATTATCCACTTTCTCCACATCCAGAATCCACTTGCGGCCAACACGGCCTGCAGCAATCTCATGCTGGACAATCAGACGGCGAATCAATTTATCAGATACGCCACGGCTTTTTGCATATTGGTTAATGCTCATTAGTTGCAAAGTCATGCCTGCACCCCCTTTTCATTGTCGTAAATCTTCTTGAGGCTGATTCTGAAAATATGGGCAATCTCTGCGGCAAGCTCAATATCAAGTGTCGCCTTGCGGTTGCCGCTCTCTATCAAGTGATAGTATTGGCGGCTCATACCCAACATATCAGCCATACGCTGTTGCGTAAGTCCCTTTGATGTTCTAAGTTCCTTGAGCCACTTACGGGCCATGCTTTCACCTTCTTTCTAAGCTTCCTTGTGGGCTTCGAACCACCTTTGGCAGCTTTACAGGGAGGTTCCCCTCCCCGTCGTCAGCTTTCGGAAATGAGTAGCTTTGCTCTCAGCTTTTTTGCTGTTCTTTGTGCATACACATAAGTTTCTTGTGACATTAAATATTTCTCAAACTCAATCATCACACGCAACCTGCCCCCACTTTTAGGAACGGCTAATCGCAATCCGTGCGGGTTATTCGCTCGTTTTGCTCCGTAATAAATCTTCAGCAGTTGGCGGATTCTAGGTTTCTTGTTGTTCATGCCTGCACCCCCTTAAAACTCCATGAAAGTCATTGTCGGCTTTGGGACAGTGAACTTCATCTCATCAACGTGATTGCCAAGTGTTTTTAGTTGCTTTACAAGTGCATATGTACGAGCTTCATCAAACGGGAAGCTTTCCCCCTCTTCGTTCGTCTCACAAAGCAACACGTTTCCGCATAAAGGCTGTCCAAAAATCATACTTGCAAGTTCATTGACTACTGGCTTGCTATGCTTCAGCAGGAACTCATCGTCAAAAATCAGTGTTATATCGGGAATGAACACTATCTCACGGCGGAACATCATTGCATGGAACGGAACCTCTTTGATGTCGATTGTTTCGCAGCCAATCAGCTCATATGCTGACTTTAAGGAAACTTCTCCATCATACGGGATTTTCTCAATCACATTGCGCTTGCCGTTGTCATCAACAACAGTTTTTACTAAGACTAAATAATTCATATCTCGTCCCCCTTTTGAATTTTTAAGCTCTCGGCACAGGGTTTGAACTGTCTGCCTGCCAGCTTTACAAGGGCGAGCGCCCTTGTCATCAGCTTTTATTTAGCTTCTGTGATTTCTTTGAGCATCTTTTCAAGCTCTTGAACTTCTTCCCATTTTCGCTGTTCCTTATATGCAGCAACTTTATTGCCAGGAAGTCTATCTGCTCTATCTTTGCACTCACCCCAATCAAGCACCGCCTTCATGAAAGCTAATTTCAAGATTCTTTCTTGTGTCATTGTTGTGTTGGTCATCTTTATGTCCTCCCTTTAAATTTCAATCTCACCTTCAGCAAACGCTTTGTAAATGTCTTGAGCCATCAAGTAAGCATCACTAGCTTTTTGGTATCTCTCATCAGCTTCTTCGGTAAGTTCTTCAAACACCACATCGGCTTGTTCTGCTCTTGAAGCATTCGGATTATTCTCAAGCCATGCATAGTAATCATTTTTGGCTTCTTCCAAAGCTATTTCTTGCTTCCGCTTTTCTTGGTAAGCTTTGCGTTCTGCTTCTTTCAGCACACCTACAATGTAGGTTAACTGCTTGTAGTTTAATTTCATGTTAAGTCCTCCTTTGATTCTCCATTTTGTTATCTACGTTATTTTTTTATCCCAATCTGTTTACATTTCTAATTATAACACGTCCAGTAAGTTTGTCAACAAAATGTTATACGGGATTTCAAAAATTTAACTTTTTGGGGAGTTGCTTTATTTTGTAAACGAAATGTTATACAATTTTATTGAGGTGATACAAAATGTTGAATTTGAAACAACTTAGAGAACAAACTAATATGACACAAGCCGAAATCGCTAGGGAACTTGGATTCTCTCGCCAAACCTACAGCAACTATGAAGCAAACCGCAGACAACCGGACCCCGAAGTCCTCAAAAAACTTGCTGATTACTTTAATGTAAGTGTTGATTATTTAATCGGTCGGGAATCCCAAAACCAAGAAAATAAAAAAATCCCCAAGGACTTGAAAAAAATCCTTGAGGAAGAAGCTGTCACCTTGAACGGCCGTCTGCTCTCTGATGCTGATAAAGAAAAAATGTTCCGCATTGTCGAAGCTGCCTTTTATGAAGCTAAGGCCATGAATAAACGGAAATAAGGTGGCCGTCATGCCTAAATATAATATACCTCTTCGGGTGCGGAACCTTATCAAAAAATACGGCACCGCCACCCCTGTTTTTATTGCAAGAATGCTGAATATTCACATAAGATATGTCGATACACCTGCCCAAGTGAACGGCTTTTGGCTGAAAATCCTGCGCCGTAAATTCATCTTCGTAAACGCAAACCTCACTGAGTGGCAGTCTAACGCCGTTGTTGCGCATGAACTTGCGCACATAATACTTCACCCACATTATCGCATTTTCTCGCTTGAGGGCCGCTCCTATTACTCGAAAACTTCCCATGAGGACGAAGCTAACCGCTTTTCGGCCGAACTTTTGCAGTACATGGATGTTGATAAATGTTTCACTATGGCGTTCCTCGAGCACGGCTGGCACTCTGAAAAAACAAAAAGCCCCGCTTTGTAGCGGAGCTCTTTGCTGTCCTAATCAAACGCAATATGTAAGGGGAGGTGATATGAAAAACCTTGTCTTCGGCTAACTATAATATACCACGGCAGAAAACCTTTGGAAACAAAACGGGGCGAAAGGAGAATTATCAATGAAACGTAAATATGGCCACGGCACTGTTTGCTTTGAATCGGCCAGGAATAAATATAAAGTTGCTATTGTCGCCCCCGATGGCCACCGCATCACCAAACGCTTCGACACGGAAGCTGATGCTGATGCATGGCGCATTGCTACCCTGCACGAAATCAACATAGGCGAATACATCCCTGTGCAGGCAACCACCTTCGGCGAATGGCTCACTCAATACCTCGGACTGTTTGTACAGCCTAAGGTACGGGAAAAAACCTTTGTCAGCTACCTTGTAGTCGCTGCCCATATCTCGGCGGACTTTGCCGGAAAGAACCTGCAGAAAATAACTACCATTGATGCACAACGCTTTCTTACTTCTCTCGATGTATCTGCATCCATGCGTAAGCGTGTGGCAAAACTGCTTGCCCGTGCATCCAAAAAAGCATATATCATCGGGAGCATCCGCAAAGACTTCATGCTGGGCGTGGAAATCCCCACCCCCGAGCAAAAGCCTATTGAAATTTTTACGCTTGACGAAATCCCCAAAATCTTTGCGGCCATCAACGAAAGTCCCATCCTGCGGCGGCATTATCCCCTCGTTGCTCTTGCCCTTGCATCAGGTGCACGCATGGGCGAAATGCTCGCTCTTACCCCCGACGATATATACACAGATGCGATAGTTATCAACAAAGCACTTGTGGAAATCCAGGGCAAAGTATCCCTGCAGCCGCCCAAAACACAAGCAGGCTACCGCCGTATTACTCTCCCTGCATATATCATATCTATGTTGCAACAGCTTGCATCCCTGCGGCAACATGATCAGTTCCTGTTCCTCAACACGCAAGGCAATCCCTGTTGCTCGTCCAATGTTGGCAGAGCGTGGAGGTCAATCATCAAACACGCAGGAATTCCATACCGCAAATTTCACTGCCTGCGTCACACTCATGCTACAATGATGCTGGCAGCACACGTACCTGTTTTGGAAGTTGCCAAACGGCTCGGCCATGCCAAAGCAAGCCACACGCTGAATCTTTATGGCCATGCCATCCCAGGCTACGATAAAAACCTGCCCAAATTGGTCGACGAAATCTTTCAAATCGGCAGTGAAAATTCAGCAGGTCACTTGGTCAATTTGCCATCTTTTCCCCAAATTTTCAGCAACAGTGTTCCCACAGTGTTCCCAAAACGCTAAAAATCACCTTACTTCAAAACATAAAAAAAGCCCAGAACCTAGATTCTGGGCGGGTTTCCAATGGAGCTACTGACGGGATTTGAACCTGCGACCTACTGATTACGAATCAGTTGCTCTACCAGCTGAGCTACAGTAGCACATAAGCTATATTAAATTTCCATCTGCATTGCAGCTTCTTCAGCTGCCTTAACTGCTGCCATCTCTGCCTTAGTACGGCGCTTTCTGACCTTCTTTGCACTGTTAATACCGGCCTTCTTGATGACCTTTGCTAATTCAGAAATAATATGCAGTTCATCTACGGAACAATCCTTAACCAAGTCAGCCAGCTCATTGCAGTAAATCTGCTCACTGTGATGAATGTTGTCACACAGCAGCTCGTCCACAGAAACATCCAGTACATTAGCCAGATGAATAATTGTAGGCAGGCCAAGCTTAGTATTACCGGTTTCTATATTGCTGATATGCGGAGTTGACAGACCAGTTAGATTAGCTATATTTCCCTGAGTTAATCCTTTTCTGGCACGAGCGGCCTTTATCCTCAGTCCTATAGCCTTATAATCAATATCTAACTTCACAAACGTTCTCCCCTTCTACTTAATCACATACTAATAACATTACAATTATATATGATATCATCGTAAAAGGCAAGAGTCATTTATTTTTTTATAAAATTTTATTTTTTCAACACAGGCACTGTCAGACTGCCCTGCGGCATCAGTAAAACCTTATAATCTTTGCCGACATATTTTTCTGCCAGCTTCATAGCCGCATCTACATCATCCACAGATTCAAACAGCAATTTTTTGGCAAGCTCTTTATCCAAAGCGGATACAAGGATAAAATGCGCCTTCTTCATCAGGCGGGTGATAGCAAAAGCCTTATGCGCACCGATGACAAAATTCTTTTCCAGCTCCGCCTTAATAGCATCTGGAGAAGGATTTTCTTCCAATGCCTTTTCCAGAGCGGCACTGCCGCTGCCTTCTTCGCATTCACCGAGAATAATGATTACGCCGCCATCCTTAACAGCACACCAGGCATTATCCATCGTCTTTTGCAGCTGATAGATATTGATATCCTTAGGATAACCGCCGCAGCTGGCAATAACTACATCCGCCGGCTCGCTGATAAGTACACCGTAAACCTGCTCAACAAATTTGCAGGCCTCAAGATGTGCTTCATACCAGTCACCGGCAAAAATCTTCAGAAATTGCTTTTGCGCATCCAAAATAGAATGGAACAGGAACATCTTATGCTCCTTGGCAAAAAGACGCACGCCCTCTACCTGATCATCGTATACAGGATTGCCATGCAGCTTGCCTAATTTTGCCTCCGGACTCATCATCAGGCTATGGTTTTTGCGTACCGTTTCCATAGCAGCAACACCGGGCAGCACGGCCTTGCGTCCGCCGCCAAAGCCGCTGAAGAAGTGATAAACAACGGTGCCGGTCAAAATAACCAGTTCAGCATCACAAACATGCTTATTGAGCCAAACAGGAGTGCCATGCTCTGTTTCGCCGAAATACTCGAAGTCATCCTGCACATGGCAGTCGCTGTTATACATTTTCAGGCGTTTGGCAACATCCTCGCCAACCTGCTCCACCATTTCCTCGTGGCTCATGCAGCGATGTGTACCCAAAGCAAAGACAATATGCATATCCTCATCCTTAACGCCCAGTTTATTCATTTCGTTAACCAAAATGGGCATAAAGGAATGCGTGTTGGCAACACGTGTTGAATCGTTACAGATAAAGGCTATTTTCATTCCGGGCTGCACCAGCTCATCAATCGGTGCGCTGGCGATAGGATGATATAAAGCATCCAGAACAGCTGCTTTTAAATTCTCCAGCGGCGGCATCTGCTTCATTTTCAGTTCGCCCAGAACATGCTCCTCCGGCAGAGAAAACTCCTTGTAGCCATGACCATATTTGTACTTATAATCAGTCATCTCCGTACCTCCTCTTGCTTAGCCTAAGCAATTTTACTTAATTCTATTCTATCATATCTGCTATGAAAAATGTTTATTTTTTAGGCAATGAAAGTAATAAAACCGTGAAAATAATGCACGCCATACCGATATAGTCAGCACCAGCCAATTTAGTATTCAGCAGCAATACTACGGAGATAATAGAAGCCAAAGGCTCGGCGCAGGAAATCAGGCTCGCCTTAGTAGGTCCGACAATTTTCAGGCCTGCCAGATAAAATGCATAGCTCGCAATAGTCGCACCCAAAAGCAGATAAGCAAAAGCCAAATAACCGCTCATATCCCAATGACCTGCGGGCGTAAAGGGATTACGCCAGATAATCAAGGCAACGCCGCTGATAAGCTGGCCCCAGCCGATAAGCGTTGCCGCAGTATATTTTTTGAGCATCGTCCCCGGCTTAATGCTGTAATATGCATAGGAAAGCGCAGACAATATACCGATTGTCAAGGCTATTGGCGAAATCGCCAGACTGTCAAGACTGCCGTGCGTTGCAATAAGAAATACACCTACCAGCGCACCGACAATGCCTATCAGTTCACGTACGTCAGGAATTTTTCTTGACTTATAGCTCATCCACAGCATTACATAAATCGGTGCCATGTACTGCAAAACCGTCGCCGTCGCCGCATTGCACAAACCGATGGTGTAATAAAAACCCAGTTGCGCGCCCAAGATACCTAAAAATGAAAACTCAATAATATTCCAGGTATCTGCCTTAAGAATAGCAAAGATATCCTGCTTCTGCACAAAGGCCGCAAAAATCAGGAACATACAGCCTGCCAAAATCTGACGCGCCATGCAAAGCCAGACCATATCCGCATCGTGATACTGATACAAATACTGTCCTGCTACACCGCCCATGCCCCAGCAGGTTGCGGCACCTATAATTAAAAATATACCCTTAAGCATACCGATAACCTCTTTCATATATGATGATTATCAATAATATAACACCTAATAAGAATATTTACAAGACAAATAATTATACTTTAAAAAGACTACGTAAAAGAGCTGCCGCACCTGCGTGCGACAGCTCTTAAAAGCATTTTACAACGTAGCAATAAAGTAAGCAATGCTGCTTACCAGCACCGTTAAGGTAATCATCATCGGGTCAGCGATAGATGTACGGTAGTTTTCAGGATTATAATGCGTGCGTTTACGGAACGGTTTAGCATCGAGGAAATCCATCGGATTGCTCGTAAGGTCCATAAACTTTTCATACAGTACGCCCCAGGCACTGCCCAAGCCACCGCTGATTGCACACAGCAGCATGCTGATACGGACGATGACAAAATCAATCGGCTTACGGTAGAACCAGTCTGTATCGAGACTGAGCGCTGTATGAGGCTCCATGCGCGGCAGGAACATCATAAACGGAACCATGGTTACGACGAGAATTTCCACATAGCTCAGCATATGTGCTGCAGTGAACGGCTGATAATCGGGATAACCGAACGGCAGATAACGATACAGCAAATCCGGATATACGCCGTACAGGAAGCAAAGCGCTGCGCCAAAGCCCATGCCGATATACATATTCTTCGGCAGAGGATTTTTAATTTCCACATTCTTATCGGCATCACGCAAGAAGATGAAATAACCCATCTTCAAGGTAATGGACAGGAAGGTACCTATGCTGGCAAGCTCCAGAAGTGTATATACCCAACCATAACCGGCAGCGGATGCAGCGGCAATCGTAATCGTTTTGCTGATGAAGCCGTTGAAGAACGGTACACCGGAAATGGAGAACGCCGCTACAAAGAAGCACACAGCCACAAACGGCATCTTTTTCGCCATACCGCTAAGCTGGTTAATCTTGCGGATACCGGTTGCATAGATAATTGCACCAGCACACATGAAGAGCAGTGATTTATACAGGATGTGCGAGAAGGCATGGGCCGCAGCACCGTTCAGTGCCATTGCCGTGCCAACGCCTACACCGGCAACCATGAAGCCGACCTGGCTGATAATATGGTAACCGAGCAGCCGACGCATATCGTTTTCCATAATCGCATAGGCAGCACCGTAAAGCGCCATAAAGCAGCCAAAGCCCATCAGGAAATCTGTTCCGGCAAAGATACGGATTAAAGCATAAACAGCAACCTTAGTGGTAAAGGAGCTTAAGAATACGCTGCCTGTAATCGTGCCTTCGGGATAGGCATCAACCAGCCAGGCATTTACCGGCGGAATTGCCGCATTGACAGCCACACCGATTAAAATTGCCCAAAAGGCTAAATCATGCGGAGCTTTGGACAGATTGGCAATCAGAGAATCACCGCTGCCAACCTTCAGGAAAATACCTAAAAGCAGCAGGTTACCGCCAAGCATATGCACCAAAAGATAGCGCAGGCCTGCGCGACGGGACTGAGGAGTATTGCGGCACCAGATTAAAAACAGAGAGGTTACGGCAAGTGCTTCCCAGAAGAAAATCAGCGTCAGCCAATCCTTCGCCAAGGTTACGCCAAGAGCGCAGCCGGCGTAGGACATGGAGCATAATGCTTCCATGCGGTTTTCGTTATGACAGGAATAAATGCCGCCGATGCACGCCATCAGCGCAAAAATCATGCAGAATACATAGCTGAGCTTATCTACAAACATGTAGCCCAAGTGATAGCCTGTACCCAGAAACTCAATGCTCAAATCTGTGCCAACAGGCATAGAAAGTGCAGCAAAGAGGGCAAAGAACGGGCCTACAGCCAAAACGAGCTTGCGCAGCATTTTCGGCACGAGCATTGCAATCACGCCCACGGCAATGAGGATCAGACCGGGATGAAGCAGATTACTCATCGTCCTCACCTCCCTTAGGATCAGCATAATAGGTTTCATCACGCTGCAGCAGCGGCGTCATGATAATTTTTGCCAGAATAATCAGCAGCCAGCAGCCGAAGAAGCCGAAGAAAATATCATAGCCAAACGGCAGCGGCCACCACGCAGGACTGTGCAGATGTACGCCGCAAAGCTCTCCGATTGCGGAAAGCACAAGCACGGCAGCAGCTATCATGTAAACAGTTTTCTTGCTCATTACATCCAACCTCCATTCCAGCCTGCGCAAATAGCGTTGGAGGCCATTGTTGCCAGCTCATAGAAGTGCGGATAAATGTCCGGCACGATACCGAGGACAACAGCAATAATCGTGGTAACGCAGATAGGAATCAGCATCGAGTAGCTGATATCGCCATATTCACGGAACTCCTCCTGCGGGTCCTTGCGGAAGTAGGCCATCTGTACAACAGGCATTAAGTAACCGGCAGCCAACAGTGCGCTGGCAACCCAGACGAGAATGTACAAAGGCTTGCCTGCCTGCAAAGCACCTAGTGCCAAGTTCCATTTGCTGACAAAGCCTACGAGGAACGGCGTACCGGCGATACCAAGAGAAGCAATCGTGAAGCAGGCCATTGTTACCGGCAGCTTCTTGCCGATGCCATACAGCTCACTGATATTGTTTCTGTGTGTACGCGCGATAATCAGACCGGCGCACATAAAGAGGGTAATCTTCATAACAGCATGAGCTACCAGATGCAGGTAAGCACCCTTGATGCTTAGCGGAGAAATAAGCGCAGCACCTAACACGATGTAGGAAAGCTGGCCGATAGTGGAGAACGCCAGACGACGTTTCAGATGATCCTGACGCAGAGCGATAAGCGAAGAAATGATTATGCTTGCCGCAGCAGCCCACGCCAATACATCAACAACACCGATTTCCGCCAACAGCTTCGGACCAAAGACGAAGCCGATGATACGCAGTACGGCGAAAACGCCGGTTTTAACAACGGCAACGGCATGCAGTAATGCAGATACCGGAGTCGGCGCAATCATTGCTGCCGGCAGCCATCCATGCAACGGCATAACCGCAGCCTTTACGGAGCCTGCCAGAATCATCAGTACGAAGATAGCCTGCAGCACCCATCTCGGAGCCATATCCGTAGTCAGGAAACCGCCGGGAGTAAAGTCCATCGTACCGCTGATGCAGTAAACGGCGATAACGCCGGCCAGGAAAAGCTGACCGGAAATCAAGGTATAAATCAAATACTTACGGCTGGCCATCAATGCTTCCTGGTTACGCTTATGCAGTACCAGCGGATAGCTTGCCAGAGTCAGCAGCTCGTAAAAGATGAAGAAGGTCAACAGGTTTTCGGCCATCGCAATGCCCATTACGGCACTCATGCAGATAGCAAAAGCAGCAAAGTAACCGGTCTGCTCGCTTTCGTTATTGCAGCGCATATAGCCGATGGAATAGAAGTTCATTGGTACCCAAAGCATCGAAGCCAGCACCGCAAAAATCATGCCGGCCGGATCGGTACGCAGCGTCAGTCCCACGGTATCGGTAATCTGGCACAACGTCCACTGATACTGATTGCCGTCGAGAACAGCAGGCAGCATCGACAGGATGATACCGAATTTAAGTACGGAAGCGATAACGCTCCAGGTTTCACGCAGGTTAGGCCAACGTCTGCTGAACGCGATAAGTACAGCAGCTATAAAAGATACACCAACCGCCAGAAATGGTCTGCAATCTAAAATAGTCATCTCAGAAACACCTCCGGCAATCCTAACTTAACGACATCGGTAACGATGTCAACACTGTAGAAGCCAAGTACCAGAATCATGATACCGCCGACGAGAATCGGGATAACCATGGAAAGCGGTAAGCCCAGCTTGCCCTTATGCGGATGTACCTCGGTCAGCGAAGCTTCACGCTGAATAAACATCTGCTCAATAATGCGGAAGAAATAAATTGCGTTCAGCAGAGAGCTGATAACAAGTACAGCGATGTAGAAGTACTGTGCGCCGGTGTAGGCACCAAGCATAAGATACCATTTACTGAAGAAGCCGCAGGTCGGAGGCAGGCCGATCATAGACAAAGAAGCCAGCAGCACGGTAATCGTACTGATAGTCATCTTTTTGTTCATGCCGCCTAAGCGGTACAGATTGACCTCACCGAAGCGATACTCAATACCGCCGATAACCAGGAAGAGGCTGCTCTTCATAAAAGCATGGTTGATAGCATGCAGCACTGCGCCGATAAAGCCGTACATATTGCCCATTGCCAAACCGATTGCAATATAACCAATCTGTGCCACAGAGGAATATGCCAGCATACGGCGGAAGTCATACTGAGCCATTGCCATAATAGAACCGATAAGGATACCTGCTACACCGAGAATGCCCAAAACATTGAGCGCACTCTGCATTACAGGGTTATCAACCTTGAAGATATAATACACAAAACGGATTAACGCATATGCGGGAGCCTTGCTCATGCAGCCTGCGATAAAGGCAGCAGCACCCGGATGCGCGAAGGTGTAGGCATCAGGCTGCCAGCCATGCAGCGGGAACAGCGCCATCTTGATACCGAAGCCGATGATAAAGCAGGCTACAGCAATCGCGAACAGCGGCGAATTCAGGTGCGGCACTACGCGTGCGGCAAGGTCAGCCATGTTCAGCGTACCTGTCATAGCGTACAGATAGCCTACGCCCAGCAGATATAACGAAGCACCAATGGTACCGATTAACAGGTAACGGAAGGCTGCCAGCATGGATTTTCTGCCGCCAAGGGCAATCAGGCCGTAACCGGACAGTGACATAATTTCCAGATATACATAGAGGTTAAAAACGTCACCAGTGATAATCATACCGGAAAGACCAACCGTCAGCAGGCCGAACAAGGTATAATAGCCGCCTACATGCAGCCAGTCCTCATCCTTGACGAACGGACGGCTGTAAAGGGAAACCATCAGGGAAATAAACGTTACCACTACTGCCAGAATACTGTTTAAAGGATCGAGGGCAAATTCAATACCGATTGGCGGTTCCCAGCCACCCATCCAGTAATGCCAGGTTTTGCCGCCGGATTCCAACACTCTTTGCAGCACGATGCAGGCATTGGCAAAGGCACCGGCGATAGAAGCCATAACTATCCAGGAGCCTAAATTTTTACTGATACGGGAAAATAACATACACAGCAATGATGCTGTCAGAGGTAAAAGTACAATTAGGACGGGAGCATGCTGTGTCATTTACTAGCCCTCCTCAATACCTCTACTTCTTCAACAGAACCGTAGATTTCTTTAATACGCATGAGGAGTGCAATTGCTACGCCTGTAGTACCAAGGCTTACAACGATTGCTGTCAGCATCAGGCCATGCGGCAGAGGGTTAATGTAAGCATTAGGATCTGTTGTCAGGCCGTTCTGGATAGGAATCATTGCGCCATCCTTCTGTGCAAAACACAGATAAAAATAGATTACGGCAACCTGCATAACGTTCATCGCCATCAGCTTCTTCATATAGTTTTTGCTGAGGACCATGCCATACACACCCAGGAAGAAAAGAATCATGACCAGGGAATAAATGCCTTTTGTTTTCAAAAACTCATTGAGCACTTCCATCTTCGTCACCCCTTTTCACAATTGCATCAAGCAGATTAATAATTGTCATCATTACGCAGATGGCAACACCGATTTCAATAAGGAAAATGCCCATAGCATGCATTTCATGCTGCGGCTCCATATGAATCGGCATATAATTGTAGTTCAGGAAAAAGTCTGCGCCGCCGAACAAGGTCAGCCAACCGGTAAAAGCATACAGGAAGGTGCCCACGCCGGCAAGAACAACAGAAGTTTTGCCTAAGACATTGAACTTTGTATCAAAACCCAGGATAAGACGTGCAAGCAGCACGCCTACAGAAAGCAATGCGCCTGCCTGGAAGCCGCCGCCCGGAGAAAACTCACCCAAGCAGAGAACGTAAATGCCGTAGGTAATCGTGAACGGCACCAGCATTCTGAAGGCCACATTTAGGATAAGACCGCCAAATGGTTCTTTCATTTGATAATCTCTCCTTCCTCCGGATCCTCCGGCTCTTCCTCAGGTCTGCGTCCTACCGGATTGCTGGTCAGCACCAGCACCGTTGTCAGACCGGCGAGGAACATTACCGAGGTTTCCCACATAGTATCGAAGCCACGATAGTCGATGATGACGCCCGTTACGATATTGGGCGAGCCTGTATCCTCCGCACTACGGGAGATATAGGTCGGAGTAACATGCTGGTTAGGCGCAGTGTTCGCGTCACCAATTTCGGGCAGGTAGGTTACGACAGAGCAAAACATGCCTGTCATAATCGCCAGGATAACAGCAACTAATCCACGCATTATTTACACCACCTATCAATTTTTTTCAACGAAGCTACGAAGAAGATGGTAGAAATCGTACCGATAACAGCCTCCGTAAAGGCTACGTCAGGGGAACCCATCATCAGATACAGCAGCACAGCACAGAAGCTGAACGCACTGTAGATAATCGCAGCACTAAGAATATCCTTGCAGAAAATAACTGCACAGGTAATGAGAATCAGGAAGACAAGTAAAAGAGCTTCAATAGTATAAATCTCCATTTTATTTATCTCCTTTCTTCTTATGATATTTATGTACCTGATTACGATTTGTTTTTGCAGGCTTCTTGCGGATATGACCGACAGGCTCGTCAGCACTGTGATCAGCTTTTTCCAGACCGACAAGTTTTTTAGCTCCCTTGCTTTGCAGTGTCCAGACAGGGTGCCCGGATTTATAGGCTGCCTTGCTCAGAATATGCGAGCCGATCGGATTCGCCATAAAAACAAGTAAAAATACAAAAGCCATCTTTGCCGCTGTCAGTGTAGGTCCTTCATAAATCATCAGACCGATAAAGGAAAGCGTACAGCCAAGAGTTTCACTGTTACCGGAGGCATGGATTCTGGAATAGAAGTCCGGCAGGCGCAGCATACCGATAGCTGAGCCGACGAAGAATACCAGACCGCTTAACAGGAACAGTGCAGCGATAACTTCGCGCGGGGAGGTAAAACCGAATTGTTCAATCATATCCTTTTACCTCCTATAAATTTAGCTACAATCAGCGAGCCGATAAAGCCTAAAATTGCATAAGAAATCGCTATATCAACATACATATCCGGACGTTTGTCAATATAGCCGAAAAGCACCAATAATAGAATTGTATCGGCACCGATAACGCCCAAGGCGTTCATTCTGTCAAAAATTGTCGGTCCGTTAAACAAGCGTTGCAGCATCGTACCGATGATCAGAAGAATGGCTACCATCATAATATAAAATATAATCTGCATAATCATTCCTCACTCTCTACTACTGCAAAATCAAATTTTTCGCCATATAAATCGGCAACCTTTTTCTGCATGCCGCCGTCGAGCACGCCTGCGGCCGCACCAACGGTCAGTGCATGAATCTCATACACACCGTCGTCGGTAACATTCATTGTTACTGTACCCGGTGTCAGCGTAATTGAGTTCGCCAAAATAACAGATGCCATAGGATTATCGGCTTTGAAGCGGAAGCGGACAACCTTAGGATCAATGTTCAGCTCCTGACCTGTAGTTGCCAGCAGCACATCAATATTGGCGAGCACCAGCTGCCACATCAGCCAGAAAAAGTACATAATCATTTTCGGAATCGAAAAACCGAAAACATAATACTTTTTACTGCCGTCCTTATTTGGGACCAGCAAAAGCGGGTATGTAACCCAAGTTGTCACCACAGCTGTGAGGATACCGTATACGACAAATTTTGTTTCTGTTCTGCCTGACAAAACCATCCAGAATGCAAACAGCACCAGAGCAAGACATGTCATATGCACCATAGGCGAGCCTACAATTTTTTTATCGTTCAATACTCCCTGCTTTTCCACAGCTACCACCTTTCTTTATATTATTTTTGAATATAATAGCATTTGCGTAACCAGTCATCCGTCAATACAGATGACATAGCTGCGAAAATATAAATACCGCTTTCACAGTATCATGAAACCGGCATTTAGTAACATAAATACCTATTAGGCAGCTCGCATAGCAAGCCACAAAAAAGCAATCCCTTTCTCGCTCTTAATTATTATAAATTAGACATTAAAAAGAAAATTCCTGCTTCTTTTTCGAAAAGAATAAAAGTTATGCGATTAATTCTCTTTTAAATCGATTAAAGAAAAGTCGCAATCGTCAACTGGCAACATTCTGCCGGCCAAGCGCTCAACTCTTGCCAGATCAGCCGTGCAGCAAACCTGCAGACGTCCCTTACCTTCTGTACGCAGCAAACCTTCCTCCTTAAGTGCTGCGATAGCGTCGGCACTGGTGGCAGCCGCCGGGTCAAGCACCTTTACATTCGGTCCTAAATCGGCTTCGATTTGTTCTTTGATAAAAGGATAATGCGTGCAGGACAAAATCACTGCTTCAACGCCAGCTTTTTTAAAAGGCTCGGTATACTCGGCAATAGCCTGCTGCAGCTCCGGGCTGTCAAAGCGCTCACCTTCAATTAACGGTACAAACTTGGGGCAGGCCACAGGATAAACTTGCGCTTGCGCATCAGCGGCAAGAATAGCCTTTTTGTGCAGTCCGCTGGAAATAGTAAACTGCGTTGCCAGCACGCCGATTTTTTTATGGGGACTGGCCGAAAGCAGCTGCTGCGCCCCCTTGGACATCCCGACAACACCGAACGGATGCGTCCCCCGCAGACTGTCTACACCGAGCATCGTCAGCGTATTGCAGGCTATGACTACCTGCTTAACGTTTTTGGCTGCCAGCCAATCGATTATTTCGCCTACAAAACCACGGATTTCTTGTTCACTGCGTGTGCCGTAAGGCGTACGTGCAGTATCACCCACATAAATAAAATCCTCGTGCGGCAGCATCTGATGCAGGCATTTTAAAACCGACAGACCGCCGACTCCCGAATCAAGTACGCCAATGGGCTGCATTTTATCCATAAAAATACCCTCCCGTATTTTTTATACTTTAATACATTAATTATATCACTTATATTCGTTTGCGTATATAAAAAACAGGCAAAGAAAATTTCTTTACCTGTTTTTTGCCTGTTTTACCGCAATTCAATATTTACAATATTTATCCGGCTGTCAGACCGCCGTCAACTGTCACAATGCTGCCGGTCATAAAGCTGTTTGCAGGCGCTGCCAGACTGCAGATTACGTGAGCAATCTCACCGGCTGCAGCAATCCGCTGCAAAGGATAGGCTGCAGCCACATCTGCCAGTGTATAACCGCCGTTCGCATCAGCAAGCTGCTGCGCCAGCAGCGGCGTATCCACGTCTGCCGGGCAGACGCAGTTCACGCGCACGCTCGGCGCCAAATCCAGCGCCAGTGCTCTGGTAAACGCCACCACTGCGCCTTTAGTCGCACAATAAAGCGCACAGCCGTAATTGCCGCTGACGGCAGCATCGGAGGCAATATTCACCACGCTGCTTTTACTGCGCAGATACGGCAGTGCAGCCTGCGTCAAGAACATCATTCCCTTGACATTGACGTTCATCATCGCATCAAAATCCGCTTCCGTAAGCTGCTCCAGGCGCTGCTCGCGGTAAAAGCCGGCGCTGTTGACCAAAATATCCAGCTGCCAGTCAGGCCTGCCTTCCTGCTCTGCAATTTTTGCCACCGCAGCCTTGCACTCTGCCTGCCTCGTTACATCACAGGAAATATACACTGCCTGCTGCCCTGTCTGCTCCTCCAGATAATGCAATGCCTGCGCACCACGCTCCTCGGAACGTCCCAAAATATATACACGCGCACCGTCTGCCAAAAAGCGCTGTGCCGCCGCCAGACCGATACCTGACGTGCCGCCGCTTATAACAACGCATAATCCCTCGCAGCCGTAATTCATCTTATTCATCAGCATACTCCTTTTCCTTCAGCTCAGGCGGCAGAGTAATAATAATTGTTGTACCCTCGCCCAGCTTGCTCTGCAGCTCCAGCTGCATATCATGACGCTGCGCAATCTGCTTGGCAATTGCCAGCCCCAAACCGCTGCCGCTCTTATTATGCTCATTGCGCGCCTTATAAAAGCGGTCGAAGGCATGCGGAATATCCTCTTCCTTAATACCGCAGCCATGGTCAATAAGCTTCAGCCTGTTGCCTGCCAGCTCCAGCTTAATTTCACTGCCTGCGGGCGAAAACTTGATGCTGTTATGCAAAAAAATCATCAGCATCTGCCGCAAGCGTCCGTAATCACCGTTCAGCATGTAAATGTCCTTATCCGCACTGCCTGTAATCTGCAGCTTTTTATCAGCACCGAGCTGCCTGCCGCTGCGCACTGCATCATGTATAACATCGACAAGGTTCAACGATGCCTTTTCAATCGGAAAATCCGTATTCTGCAAACGCGACAAATCCAGCAGATCATTTATCAGTCGCTGCAAAAACAGGCTTTCCTTATACATCTGCTCATGGAATTCCTCAACGTCCGCCTTTTCCGTAACTACACCGTCACGCAAGGCCTCCAGACTGCCGCGGATAACCGTTACAGGCGTGCGCAGCTCATGCGAAATGTTGGCAATAAACTCGCGGCGCAGCTTTTCCAGCTTCTGGCTTTCGGCATCTGCCAGCTCCAGACGCTCCGCCAGAATATCCAGCGTACGCGCCAGCTCGCCAATTTCGTCATTTTGCTTAATGTTGGTGCGGGCACTATAATCACGTTCCGCCAGACGCTCGGCAATTTTTTTCATTTTTTCTATCGTGCCGGTAAAGCGCCAGCTGAGCACTACCGAAAGCAACATGCCCAAAGCCATTGCCACCAGCAGACTGATAAGCAGAATGCGCAGACCGGACCAGATAGCATCTTGCAAGCCTGCTACCGGAGAATGCAGCAAAAGCACAGCCTTTACCTGTCCCTTGCTGTCATAAATCGGTCTGCCTACAGTCAGCATAATGCCGTCAAGCATAGGATTATATTCTTCTATAATAAACTCTTTGCCGCTAAAGCCCTCTTCAACCTTTTCTCTGACCTGTGCAGGCAGTCTTTCATAGGCTTCCTTAGAAGTCTTAGGCGGTTCCTTCCAGGCAATCGGCGGCAGCGGACGCTTAAAAAGGCCAAAGCCGCTATGCTCATGATGCTTTTGTACCTCACGACGCTGACGCTGTACCCTGTCCTTATTGATGCTCAGCTGACGATTGCTGTCCACCACCCAGACGATTTCCTGCGTCACATTATCCAGATAGCTGATAAATTTGCTGTTGGCAATACCGTCACCGTGACGGCTTTCCATACGCTCCATATTATCACTCAGCACTTCGGCAATTTTCTCCGCCCGCAGACGCATTTCCTTTTCCTTGATTTCAATCGTCTGCTGCTTGAAGAACTGGTAAAAAACGCTGCCGATAATCAACGCAAAAACAAGCAGCACTGCCGAAAAATACAGTGTCAGCTTTAAAGCAATTTTATTATTCATCCTTGTGTCCCTCAAAACGATAGCCTACGCCCCAGATAGTTTTGATTTCCCACAAAGGATGCTCGTACTTATCCAGCTTGGCGCGCAGGCGCTTGATATGCGAATCAACAGTGCGGCTGTCACCGAAATAGTCATAGCCCCAGATACTGTCCAGCAGATTATCACGGCTGAAAACCTTCGTAGAATTTTTCGCCAGCGTCCACAAAAGCTCAATTTCCTTTTTTGTCAACGGTACATCTTCGCCGTTAATCTGCACTGCATACTTTTCCAGATTAATGTACAGATTTGCGTAAGAAAGAGTCTGAGCATTCGCCGGCTCCTGCGCACCCAGGCGACGCAGTACCGCACGCACGCGGGCCATCACCTCCGGTGCGCTGAACGGCTTAATCACATAATCATCCGCACCGATATCCAAACCCATAATCTTATCATAATCCTCACCACGCGCCGTTATCATAATAATTGGCACCATGGATTCCTTGCGCAGACGGCGGCAAACCTCAAAGCCATCTATCTCCGGCATCATAACATCCAGCAGCACGACAGCAATTTCATGCTCATACTGTAGATATTTATCCAGTGCCTCGGCTCCGTCCAGCGCAATAACCGGCTCAAAGCCTTCCTTCTTGGCATAACCGGATAAAATTGTCGTAATCTGTTTATTATCATCAGCGATAAGTATTTTCTTCATCGCAAAACCTCCTTAAGCTGCTTTTCTTTCATTATATTACATTTTAACGTCTATGTGTGTTAAAAGTATGACGCAAAAAAAGATATTTTTCAGCTTAAATTAAGTCAAAAAACATAAAAAAGTCATAAAATGCCTGTACAATGTAATCAAAGTTAAGGAACGGCTAACAGCCAAGCCTTAAGCAAAGCAAAATTTCACTAAGCGATTAAAAATATAAGGAGTGATTCTAATGTTGAATACTAAAAAAATTCTCATCGCCGGTACAGTTTTAACAGCCTTCTGCACCAGCGCTTTTGCTGCCTCTGCAGATTGTCCGCCGCAGCCTTCTATGAGCGAGCGTGTAAATGCTATTCTGCACGAAAATGACGCAGACCGTCCCTGCCCGCCGCCGGCTCACAGAATGCATCGCCAAGGTCCTAAGCTTACACCCGAACAGCGTGCCGAGCACCAGAAGCTGCGCGCAGAATGGAAAAGCATGACACCCGAACAGCGTGAAAAAGCTATAGAAAAAATGCGTAAAGATCGCAAGGAAGCACACAAAAAATACGCCAAGGAAACCATGGCTAAGCTCACCCCGGCTCAAAAGGCCGAAGTGCAGCAATTCATTAAAGACGATATGGCGCAGCGCCAGGTACGCCACGAGCGTCTGCAGCATATGACTCCCGAACAGCGCGAGGCTATAAGAGCCAACAGACCGCTGCCGCCAAAGCCGCCCAAACATCATAAAGGTGAATACCGTGGCTACAAACACCATAAGGAAGAATTACACGGTTACAGACATCACAACGGCGAATTTCCCCAACCGCCTCAGAATTAACGCAAGACAAAAATAGTAAAAATTAATTACTCCTCTTTCCCTTCAATATAACTGTAAAAAGCTTCATCCCCTGGGAGCTTTTTGCTATATACTCTGCAGCCTGTGCAGCAACACAAGCTGCAGCTCAACCCTTTTTTCTACTCAATACTCATCAAAAGCAAAACCCCGCAGTCTTTAAGGCCGCGGGGTTTTGTATTTTTGCGCACAACGCAAAAAGCGTCCGTTTGCCGCCGGACGCCTTTTACGTTTTTTGATGAGTATGAGTATATCATGAAGCGAAGTCAAGTTCTTGACTAAACTCTATGTATATGATAATCTAATTTGGGTGAAAAATCTATCTACAAAAATCGAGATTCGTACTTTAATGAACACTTTTCATAAAATGTACATTATCGGGAAAGGAACATTGCATACTATGGACAGAAGACAAAAAAAGACCAGGCAGGCAATTATCGATGCCTTTGTCAAGCTGCTTACCAAAACAAGCTATGAAAAAGTCAGCGTTAAGGATATCATCGATGCAGCTGATGTCGGCCGTAGTACCTTCTACAGCCATTTCGAAACTAAGGATGATCTGGCACGCCAAATCTGCTTCGAGCTTTTCGACCATATCTTCAGTCCCGTTATCCCACCCTGTTCCACACATAATTTTTCCGAGATGCCGCAAAACACGGAAACACGTATCACACATATTCTCTATCACCTGCGCGACAAACGCGAATACTACCTGGGCATCATCAATTACGATGACGGTACGCTGTTCTTAGGCTTCTTCCGCGATTACATGCTGCAGAACGTCAGCATCAAGATGAGCGGTTCCTACGATGAATACTCACAAAGAGTGCCGGAGGACTTCTTAATCAACAGCCTCACCAGCAGCTTTGTCGGCATGATTCGCTGGTGGCTCAAAAACAAAATGAATCCCGGTCCCGAGGTTGTCGCCGGTTATTATATGGCATTGATTAATCCTGCCATTGCCGAATTCCAGACTAAGGGAGAATAAAACTTGTTTACGCAACAAAAAAGAACTGCTAAAGCTTTGTACAGCAATACACTGCACAGAGCTTTCGCAGTTCTTTATTTTTTAAAGGTATTTAATCCACAGCGGATAAGTACTCAGCACTACTACCAAAAGGAGTACGAAAATATCTCCGACGCGCAGCGGTGCCGGCGGCATATTCTTGTAGGTGTTGCCGCCAAAGCCCTTCAGCTCCATAGAAAGCGCCAGTGTTTCCGATTTGGCTACCGCACGCATAACCAGCGGACGGATAACAACCAGATAAGCGAAGAAGCGCTTGAACATATTGCCACGGTTAGAATAGCCGCGACAGCTTTGTGCATCCAACGTAATACCGCTGTCGGTCAGAAAGTTAGGCACAAAGCGCAGTGCCGTAGTCAGCATGAAGGCATATTCACAGGGCATATGGAAACGGTCTACCAAAGCCTTGGCAATATCCTGAATTCTGCTCGCTGCCAGCAGGCACAAAAACGCCATCGTCATAACCAGCATGCGCAGACCGCCGATAAGCGATACATCAAGCGGAGAGCCGAAAAGCAGCTGCAGTAAAATCATCATGCCAGTGAAAACTGCCAAGCCGCCGATAGCAGCCATCGTCATTTTGTCATGCTTAATATATAACAGCAGCGCCAGCTCCAAAACCAGAATCGTGGCTACTGCTTCTACCGGCAGGATAAATACCCAGGCGGTAACCGCCAGAGTAACTATAATCTGTGTAAAGGCTGTCAGCTTCATCTGCTTCCCTCCTTACAAATAACTTGCTTGCAAAATTCTTCGGCAGTTGCGGCCTCAATGCCCAGGGCCGCAGCCAAGGCTGCTACCGTAGGACGGCACAGGCCCCAGCGCTCCACAGGCTGGCTGCCGTCAAATAGCTTTGCCGGCGTACCGTCATAAACCAGCTTGCCGTAATGCAGTACAATAGCGCGCTTAGCATAGCGGCGCACAATATCCATATCATGTGAAATCAGTACAATCGTAATACCGCGCTTTTCGTTGATTGCCTGCAGGTAGCTCATCATGGCTTCCTTTTCCAGCGCATCCTGACCATTAGTAATTTCGTCCAGAATCAACGTGCGCGGATTAAGCGCCAGCGCCGCAGCTACACCAAGGCGACGCTTCTGGCCAAATGACAGCAGTCGCGGGTACTCGTCCTTCAGCTCTGTCAGGCCCATAGCCTCCAGTGCTTCGTTCACCTGACGCTCGATGGTTTCTTCCGTCAGCTTTTTGGCACGCGGTCCGTAAGCAACCTCATCAAATACCGTATCCTCTAAAATCTGCAGATCCGGATTTTGGAATACGTAACCGATTTTGTCGGCCAAATCTGCCGGCTCACGCTTAACGATATCCTCACCGTCAACAAAAACCTGACCGCTGCGCGGATGGCACAGTGCCATAAACAGACGGCTCAAGGTTGTTTTACCGCTGCCGTTATGTCCCAGCAGCGCCACAAATTCTCCGTCCTCTATCTTGCAATCCATATCCTTGATTACAGGCTGTCCGCGCATATAAGCGAAATTGACATCCTTTGCTTCTAACATCAGTCAGCTCTCCCTTCTGCCGCAACAATCCCATAGGTGCGAAAATCAGCCAGCGCATCCTCTTCGCTGCGCCAGTCGCCCAAATCCACGCCCAGCTTTTCCTCCAGGCCCAGCTTAATCTGCCACAGTGACGGCAGCAGCGGACGCAATGCGGGATTTTCGTACATTTTAGGAGCAGCAGCCTCAAAGGCATCAGCCGCCACCAGCTCGCCCTCGTTCAGTACAATCATATCCGTTACGTAAGGCAGCACATAATCCACGCGATGCTCAACGGCAATAATCGTTGTACCATACTGCTTATGGATTTTATCTACCAGCTTATACAGGGAACGTGCACCGTCCGGGTCCATTGCGGATACAGGCTCATCCAGCACAATAATCTCCGGATGCACGGCAAGCGTTGCCGCCAGCAGCAGACGCTGACGCTGACCGCCGCTGAGCTCGTCCAGCTGATAGCTTTCACGCCCCGGCAGGCCTACATCCTCCAGTGCCTGTCTGGTACGCTCCGCAACCTCATGCGGCGCAAACCCGTGGTTCAGCAGACTGAAGGCGATTTCCTCGCCGGCAGTTAAGGAAACAAGCTGGCTTTCGTAGTCTTCCATAATAAAGCCCACGCGCATGGCTATATCGCTGACACGCTTGCCCTTAGTGCTTTCGCCGTTAATTTTAACATCGCCGCTGTAGCGTCCGCCCATGTAATAGGGGACGATACCGGTCATAGCCTTGCACAGCGTTGTCTTACCGGCACCACTCGGTCCGGTGATAACGGTGAAGCTGCCTTTTTTGATTTCAAAGTTGATATCCCGCAGCACCAGATCCGATTTTTTATAGGCAAAGTAAAAATTCTCTACGTTGATTACGCTTTCCATTATTTTTCATCCTCCTGAAAGTAAAACAGCTTCCGCACAGGAGCGTACAGGAAGAAGGTTATCAGACCATTGAGCAGGCCTACAATCGCAACAACCGGCAGCATAGCATAAATCCATACGTGCAGCGGCAAGCCCAAAATAAGCTTCAGGATAAAAGTAAACAGACCGCCGCTGGTCATCGTGGCAACAAAGCCGGTGATAAAAGGACGCAGCTTCCATTCGCTGATACCTGCTTTGAACATAGCCTCAACCAAAAGGCAGCAGACAGTCGCACCGGCCAGCTCGCTGGCAACATTGCCCAGCGGGAAAGCCGATTTGGAGGACGGAACCAGCGTCAGACCGGCGATAAAACCGATACCGATAGCCTGCGACAGCTTGGGACGCGTCAGATTGATAACAATAGAATACATAGCAATTGTCCAGTTAGGCGTTACACCGCCGACGTTAGGACTTACAGTGTGCAGAATAATACCGATTGCCAGCAGCATCGCCGTAATTGCGACCCAGCGGTAGCCATCCTGCATTGGCTCAACCTCTATCAGCTGCGGCACGGGCTTATTATTTCTTTCATCCATGAGTAATTACACCTCTCCCTAAAATAGTGCCAGAAAATAATATGTTATCATTATACTATATTTAAATGCTTTTGTAATGCTTTAGTGAAAAAAAGTATCCTGCGTTATAGCAGGAGAAGAAAATTGTTACAAAGGTAATAAAAAAATCTGCCACGCTTTCGCATAGCAGATTCTTTATTTTATGACGGGTTACGCGCCGATATATTTATTTGGCATTCAACGCATCATTGCGCGTAAGCAGATACACACAATACTGATTCATACTGATGCCTTCCTGCTTGGCATGCTGACTCAACAGCTTGTGCAAAGCCTTGGGAACACGTAATTTAAACTGACCGGAATATTTGTCCTTTTTCTCCGGCAGAGGAATTTCCATTTCATTTTCCAGAGCGGCTTCCAGCCATGTACGCTTAGCATCGACTGCATTTGCGGCAGCCTCTTCAATAGTATCACCCATAGTAATACAGCCGGGAAGCTCAGGAAAATAAGCAACATAACCGCCTTCATCTTCATCAGGCTCAAACTCAAGACGATAATTCAGCTTCATGTATTCTTCTAAAGTTTTCATTTTTCTTCCTCGCTTTCCACAATATTTTTCACCAACTTAATATAAACCTTTTTTACCGGCTTATGCTTGGGAATGGTAATAACAGCTTTGCCTTTTTTGCGAAACGAAAAATGGCTGCTGCCACTTCGCGGAGATTGCATTTCATAGCCGTAGCTTTCAAGTATTTTCTGCAATTCCTCAAAGCGCATATCAGGCGATAATTTCTTCAGCTTGTACATTAGCTTTTCCCATTGTGACATGGCTTCTTTCTACCTCCATTATACTTGGTGTCATATGTGGTGTCAATAAAAAAAGGCATCTGCCGAAAGCTCGACAGATGCCACTGACTCACACAGTCAGGCACGACATTTTCGCTAAACGAAGATAATCATGCAACTGCTTATAGTCTAACATATATATTTTATATTGTAAAATTTTCTTTACGCTCTCTTGCCTCCAAGCTCACGCAGCAGCTCCTCCGGCGTAATGTTGTGATAAGCCAGAAGCACCAGGCAGTGATACCACAAATCTGCCATTTCGTGCAGCACCTTATCCTTTTCGCCGTTTTTGGACGCTATAATCGTTTCCGTAATTTCGTTGCCCAGCTTTTGCAGCAGCTTATCCTGACTGCCGCTCATAAGGAATTTCATCTCCGCATCATCAGCCTGACGCTTGTACAAAATCATGCGGTACAGCTCGCTGATAATCTTCGGCAGCCCTTCTACCTCAGGCACCGGCAGATTGGACGTATGCCACAGCGGATTATGGAAGCAGGAATATTCGCCTGTATGACAAGCTACTCCCTGCTGCTCTACCTTTACGAGCAGCGCGTCACCGTCGCAGTCATAGAACAGCTCCACAACCTTCTGCAGATTGCCGCTAGTCGCGCCCTTGTTCCACAGCTCCTGACGACTGCGGCTCCAGAACCAGGTATAACCTGTTTCCAATGTTTTGAGCAATGACTCCTCATTCATGTACGCCAGCATAACAACATCGTTCGTACGTACATCTACAACAACAGCAGGCACAAGACCTCTGCTGTCAAATTTGATTTTAGAAATATCGATCTGCATTATAACCTCACCTCTATACCTCGAGAACGCAGATACTCCTTCACCTGCTTAATGGTGAAGGTTTTATAGTGAAAAACAGAGGCCGCCAGCACAGCGTCAGCGCCACCTTCTGTCAGCACATCATAGAAATCCTCCAGCTTACCTGCACCGCCGCTAGCGATAACAGGCACATTTACGGCACTGCTCACAGCCTTCGTCAGAGCAATGTCATAGCCGTTTTTCGTGCCGTCGGCATCCATACTTGTCAGCAGGATTTCTCCGGCACCGAGCGCTACGCCTTTTTTTGCCCATTCTACGGCATCAAGGCCCGTCGGCTTACGCCCGCCCTGCACATAAACCTCCCACTTATTCTCACCGCATTTACGTGTATCAATTGCGAGAACAATGCACTGATTACCAAACAGCTTGGCGCCGTCGGCAATCAGCTGGGGATTTTTTACCGCAGCGGAATTGAGCGAGGTTTTATCGGCACCGGCACGCAGAGCATTTTTGATATCCTCCACGCTGCTGATACCGCCGCCAACTGTCAGCGGCATAAAAACCTTGGCCGCAGTTCTGCTGATAACATCCAGCATCGCCTTGCGCTCCTCAAAGGTCGCAGTAATATCAAGGAAAACAAGCTCATCGGCACCCTCGGCATCATAAGCCGCCGCACGCTCCACCGGGTCACCGGCATCACGCAGGCCGACAAAGTTCGTGCCCTTAACAACACGTCCTTCCTTAACATCAAGACAAGGAATAATTCTCTTCGTAAGCATCTTATTCCTCCTTTGCCGCAGCAATTTTCAAAGCGTCCGGCAGGTTAACGGCACCGGTATAAATTGCCTTACCGATAATGCAGCCAGCTACGCCATCCTTTTCGTATTTTTTTACGTTGCGGATATCGTCCAGTGAAGCTACACCGCCGCTGGCGATAATCGGTACGCCGCAGATACGCGCCAGCGCCGCTGTCGCTTCGGCGTTTACACCGCTGAGCATGCCGTCACGGCTGATATCGGTAAAGATAATCGTTGCCACGCCGTAGTCTGCCATGCGCTTGGCCAGCTCGGTTGCGGCAACGCCGCTGCCCTCGCCCCAGCCTTCGATAGCGACATCGCCGTTTTTCGCATCAATGCCTACAGCGATATGTCCGGGATATTTGGCGCAGGCCTCTTTGACAAGCTCAGGATTCTTTACGGCAGCGCTGCCCAAAATCAGGCGCTCCACACCAAGCTCCAAAAGCTTTTCTACTGCCTGCAGATTGCGGATACCGCCGCCAAGCTCGACAGGAATTTTTACAGTTTTAAGAATGCGTTCAATCACAGGCAAGATCAACAAGATGCAGCCATTCGGCACCGCAGGCCGCCCACTTAGCAGCCATCTCCGCCGGGTCATCGGCAAAAACAGTTTCCGCATCAAAGCGTCCCTCCGTCAGACGCACGCAGCGTCCGCCACGGATATCTATTGCAGGATATATAATCATAATTTTCCCCTCATAATTCAACAAAATTTTTCAGCAGGCGCATGCCGACTCTGCTCGACTTTTCCGGATGAAACTGAAAGGCCTGAACATTACCGCGTCCCACGGAAGCTGTAACCTCCATGCCATAGTCGCAGACCGAGGTAATAATGCTTCTGTCCTCCGGCTCTGCATGGAAGCTGTGCACAAAGTAAACGTATTCACCCTCCGCACCTTCTAAAAGCGGGGACGGACTGCGCAACTCCAGCTTATTCCAGCCCATATGCGGAATTTTCAGCTCGGTATGCAGCAGACGCACCTGTCCTTTAAAGAAGCCCAGGCCTTTAACTCCCGGTGCTTCATCGCTGCCTTCAAACAAAAGCTGCATGCCCAGGCAAATGCCAAGAAAAGGCTTGCCGCTGTGCAGACTTTCCGTAATCACGGGAATCAGGCCCGATTTTTCCAGGTTCGCCATGCAATCGCCAAAGGCACCCACACCGGGAAGCAGAATTTTTTCAGCCTGAGCAATCACAGACGCATCGCTTGTCACCACAGGCTCCGCGCCGATAGAACGCAGCGCGTTCTGCACGCTGTAAAGATTGCCCATGCCATAATCTATAATCGTTATTTTTTTACTCATATATTTTCCCTCATGCTTGCTCAAGACACGCTGCTCAAGCCCGTGTCTTAAAGCGTCCCCTTGCTGCTCATAACACCGTGTACACGGCTGTCAAAGGCAACTGCCTCAGCCAACGCTCTGGCAAAGCCCTTGAAAATCGCTTCGATGATGTGATGCGTATTCTTGCCGTAAAGCACACGGATATGCAGCGTAAGTCCTGCCTGCATCGCCAAAGCACGGAAGAATTCCTCCGTCATTTCGGCATCGTAAATGCCAAGCTGCACCTTAGGAATATCCGCATCAAAGACCAGATACGGACGGCCGCTGAAATCCAGGCACACCTGTACCAGCGCTTCATCCATAGGCAAAAAGCAGTTGCCGTAACGGTGAATGCCTGCCTTATCGCCCACAGCCTCCTTCAGTGCCTGGCCTAAAACAATACCGCAGTCCTCCACCGTATGATGGCTGTCAACATCAAGGTCACCCACAGCATGCAGCACCAGATCACTGAAGCTGTGCTTAGCCAAAAGCGTCAGCATATGGTCAAAAAAGCCGATGCCTGTATTAACATCGCAGCTGCCGCTGCCGTCAAGGCACCATTCGGCACTGATGCCTGTTTCCAGAGTTTTTCTTTCTACATTACCGCTTCTCATGCTTTTACCTCCGCACACAGCTCGGTGATTTTAGCAATAATCTGCTTGTTTTCTTCCGGCAGGCCAATGGTGATGCGCAGGCAGCCCTGCAGCAGCAGATGCGTACTGAAATCACGCACCAGAATGCTGTTGGCCAAAAGATATTTAAATATCAGCTTACCTCCGGCAGCCTGCTCCGGCAGTCTTTCAGTGAATTTCGCCGCATAAGCCTTGGCAAGCTGCTGCATCAGCTCACCCTCCGCACGAAAGGTAACGAAATTAGTTGCCGTCGGCCATACCTTAAAGCCCAAGGTTTTCAGGCAAGCGGCAAATTTATCGCGTTCCTCACGGATGGTTTTGATGCGTTCTTTATACAATTCCTTGTTTTCGTAAACTGTTTTAGCGGCCATCAGCGTAAAGGCATTTACATGATAAGGCAACAGCGCCTTGCCCAGCTGACGCACCAGCCCCAGCGCACCCACTGCGTAACCGCAGCGCAAGCCTGCCAGGCCATAGGCCTTGGAAAAGGTGCGGAAAACCATCAGATTGCTGTAGCGTCCTACCAAGCTCAGAGTAGAGCCTGCTACCAGCCACAGCTTGTGCATCGGACGCAAATCATTCGGTGCCAGCTCCTTGCCATCGGCAAATTCCATATAGGCCTCATCCATAATAACAGGGCAATCTACATTTGCAAGAATTTTTTCCATAGCTGCCAAGCTGTTATAGTTGCCTGTAGGATTGTTCGGATTGCAGACAATCAACAGCGAAGGCTGCTGCTCCTTACAAAAGCTGATAACGCTGTCAGCATCAACAAAGCCTTCCGCAGTCAGCGGATAGCGCACCTCCTCGCTGTCGGAAAGGGCAGCGTATTCGCCATACATGGAAAACGACGGCCAGGGTACGGCAATCTTTTTACCGGGTCCGCCAAAAACATAGCAGGCCTTTTCCAGCAGCTCACTGGAGCCATTGCCGATTTTTACACAGTCAATATCCACATCCAGCTCTTTGGCAATCACTTCGCACAGGTTTTCCGATTTAATCGGCGGATAACGGTTAAAAGGAAAGCGCGCGGTGCGTTGGGTAATTTTTTCCGCAATCTCCTGCGGCAGCGGGTAATTGCTTTCGTTGGCGTTAACAATAATATCCGCCGCCACGCTTTCTACGGCATATTCCTCCATCGCCTCAATCCTTTGGCGAACAGTAAAGCTACTCATCTTCTGCCTCCTTATTTACCCACACGTTTACGGATAGCGTTGGCATGAGCCTGCAGGCCCTCCGCCTCAGCCAAGGTAATAATATCGTCGGCAGCGGCCAAAAGTGCCGGAGCAGTGTAGGCAATAATGCTTGTTTTCTTCATAAAGGTTTCCACGTTCAGTACGGAATAGAACTTCGCCGTACCGCCTGTCGGCAGAACGTGGTTCGGTCCTGCATAGTAATCGCCCAGCGGTTCCGGAGAATAAGCACCAAGGAACATAGCACCGGCATTACGGATATACGGCATAATTTCAAACGGTGCCTTAGTCATGATTTCCAAATGCTCCGGTGCGGAAAGGTTAGCCATTTCGATAACGGTAAGCATATCCTTGGCAAGAATAATCTTGCCTGCCTGCTGCAGCGAGGTACCGGCGATTTCCTTACGCGGCAGCTGTGCCAGCTGTACTTCGATTTCCTCGCCCACAGCGTTAGCTACACGCTCGCTGTCGGTAATCAGGATAGCGCAGGCCAGCGGATCATGCTCTGCCTGGCTCAGAAGGTCTGCTGCCAGATAGGTCGGGTTGGCGCTGTCATCTGCTACAATCAAGATTTCGCTCGGGCCGGCAAGCATATCAATATCAACGTGACCGATAACGGCTTTTTTAGCCAAAGTTACGAAGATATTGCCGGGGCCGGTAATTTTTTCTACCTTCGGTACGGTTGCGGTACCAAAGGCCAGCGCAGCAATAGCCTGTGCGCCGCCCATTTTATAAATTTCGGTAACGCCGATTAATTTTGCCGTTACCAGTACGTTCGGATTAACCTTGCCGTCCTTTCCGGGCGGTACAGCCATCACAATGCGGGGAACGCCTGCTACCTTTGCCGGGCAGGCATTCATCATTACAGACGAAGGATAAGCAGCAGTGCCGCCGGGAACATAAATACCGACGGAATCAACCGGCGTAACCTTTTGTCCAAGCAGTGAACCGTAGGGACGGTTCGTGAGCCAGGTTTTCGGCATTTGCTCCTCATGGAACTTCATTACGTTGGCAATGGCACGCTCCAAAGCAGCCTTTACCTCCGGTTTGACAATGGCTTCCGCTTCCGCAAATTCTTCTTCGGTTACGCGGATATTTTCCGGCGTCAGCTCTACGCGGTCAATCAGCTTGGTGTAGTAAAAAAGGCTTTCATCACCGTTTTTGCGCACATCAGCAACAATCTGGTCAACAACCTGTGCTGCCGTCATGTGTCTGCCGAACATAGCATCCGTGCCTGCCTGAATGCGCGGAGATAATTCCACCTCGTCAAAAGCCTTCTTCTTCATTAAAGCAGCAATCTCTGCTGCGCTCATCTTTCTTGCGTCTGTAACCTGCATTTTATTTATCCTCCTCATTTAAAACAATACGTAAATCCTCAACCAGCTTGTGCAAGCGCGTAAATTTCAGCTTGAAGCTGGCGCGGTTGGCAATCAGTCTGGCAGTAGCGGTAAAAATAGAATCAACCTCCGCCAGTTTATTTTCTTTCAGGGTGCGCCCTGTTTCTACTATATCTACAATCATTTCGCTCAGGCCCACTATCGGTCCAAGCTCAATCGAGCCGTTGAGCTTAACGATTTCTGTCTGAATGCCCAGTTTATTGAAATAAGCCTTGGCGCAGTTAGGATACTTCGTTGCTACCCGCAGGTGAGCGTAATCCGTCAGCTTGGCACGTCGCTTGGCCTCAGGCACTGCCATCATCAGGCGGCAGCGGCCAAAGCCTAAATCCAAAAGCTCAACTACGTCCTTATCCTGCTCCAGCAGCACATCCTTGCCGATGATACCTATATCCGCCGCACCGTATTCAACATATGTCGGCACATCAACAGTCTTGGCAATAATGAAGCGCACCTTGGTTTCCTCATTGCTGATAACCAGCTTGCGCGAATCCTCGGTAACGTTTTCGGCGCTGTAGCCTACCTTCGCCAGCAGGCGCACAGACTTATCGAACAGCTTGCCCTTCGGCAATGCTATAGTAATGTATTCGTCCATAAAAATACCCCTCTATATTTCCCAGCCATAAGCTTAATGTGTATATTGTCTTTCTGTTAAGCCTATTCTACATACACTAACGATTTACAGCCATATTCCTTTACGGCGAGCGCTGCTCCCTGCAAATCCGCAGCCTCGGTCAGCAGCTTAACGCTGCGGCCTTCGCGGCGCAATGCTGTCGCTTTGGCAATTGCCTCCGGCAGCTTGCCTTCGCTCCAGGCTACCAGCACGTCCCAGGTGCGGTTGTTGGTAACAACGCCGTTGCGCTCCAAAGCCAGCAGCACGCGGTCTACGCCGACAGCAAAACCTGTTGCCGGGCACTCCAGGCCGAAGCGCTGCATCATCTTGTCGTAGCGGCCACCGCCTGCCACCGGATAACCCATTTCCGGCAGATACACTTCAAAAAGCATACCCGTGTAATAATCCAAAGAACGATATAAGCCAAGGTCAAAGCTTAAATAGCCTGCGGCACCGTAAGCCTCCACCAGCTTATAAATTTTTCGCAAATCATTCAGCGCGCTTTGGTACTTTGCGTTAGTTACGATTGCCGCAACTCTGTCCAACAGCTCTATGCCACCCTGCAGGAAGAGGAAATCAGCAAAAAGCTGCTTGATTTCCGGACGGATATTTTCCATCGCATCTGCCATCTGCTGCATACCTACAGCATCATGACGGCGCAGGCAATCCTTCAGCTGCTGCATCTGAGCAGTATCAAAGCCTGCTTCCTCCGCAAGGCCGTTGATAAAATCAACGTGGCCCAGGCTGATAGCGAACTTCTGCAAGCCTGCTGCCTGCAATGCTTCGGCTGCCAGCACGATAACCTCGGCATCGGCAGCAGCGCCGCTGGCACCCAGCATTTCTACACCGGCCTGCTCAAATTCGCATTGGCGTCCTGCCTGAATTTCTTCATAGCGGTAAAGGTTTGCCAGATAGCAAAGACGTTTAATCTTTTCACCGCCCTGCAGGCGTGTCGCTGTCAGGCGGGCAATTGGCGCCGTCATGTCATTGCGCAGTGCCAGCAGATTATTGCTGCGGTCAAAAAAACGGAAGTCACCTTTGGAACCTGCAGCGCCAAAGGTATCAACATATTCAAAATCAGGGGTTTTTACTTCATCATAGCCCCATTTATCAAAAACGTTGATAATCGCATTTTCAATTCCGCGGCGTGTCTTCATCTCTCCCGGCAGAATATCCTTGGTTCCGTAAGGAACCTGGTATACCTTATTAGTCATCTTCTTTCTTCCCCTCTTTTATAACTTGCATAACAGAATTATAACCGTCAGCGCCGTAAACAAGACAACGCTTAACACGTGAAATGGTTGCGGTGCTGGCACCGGTTTTCTCTACGATAGTTTCGTAAATACAGCCCTCATCCAGCATGCGCGCTACCTCTAATCGCTGTGCCATGGCCTTAAGCTCGCTGATAGTACAGATATCCTCAAAAAATTTATAGCATTGCTCCTCATCCTTTAAGCTGAGAATCGCTTTAAATAACTGGTCTGTTAAATGATCATGAATATTTGCTGCCATTTTTTAGTTTCCTCCTGTGCGTTACATGCATATAACGATAGTACTTTAACTCACTAACTCGTAAAAATACTTTAATACTTTATCTTGTGAAAGTCAAGAAAAATTTACAAAAAATCTTTTTTCCGCAGGTTTTGTAAAAAATTTCGCATTTTCCTTTACAATTACCTAGTATTTTGATATAATTTGAGCAATTCCTGAAATCCATTGGACGCAGCTTTACAGCTTTACAGTTTTTTAGTAAATTTTACGCAAAACTGTTGACAATATCCTAAAATAGATGTATGATTATTTCATTCAAACTTAACAGAGATTTCATCAAGAGTAGCTGAGGGACTGGCCCGATGAAGCTACGGCAACCACACATCAGTGAACGGTGCCAATTCCAACGGATAATTCCGGCAGATGAAGATTACAGATGCAAAGTATCCTTCGCCGTGCCGGTGAAGGATTTTTTTACGTCGGCCGTCGATTCCGACAGCGGACGTACACCGGAGAATGCGACTCTCAAGCAGCATCCGCTGACTTCTATTGGAAAATAATCTCTCACACTAAAATAAGGACTGCTGAAACTTGCGGTCACATTAGAAAGGAACACAAGAATGATAGAACTAGTTAATGTAGAAAAAACCTACTACAGCAAAGCCGGCGACATCCATGCTCTGCACAAAACAAGCCTGAGCATCAAGGCTGGCGAAATTTTCGGTATCATCGGTCTTTCCGGTGCCGGCAAATCCACATTGGTGCGCTGCATCAACATGCTGGAAAAACCGACTGCAGGCCAGGTATTCGTTGACGGCCAGGAGCTGACCGCCATGAGCGAAGCACAGCTGCGTAAAGCACGTCAAAGCATCGGCATGATTTTCCAGCACTTCAACCTGCTGGCAAGCCGTACTGTTTATGATAACATCGCTTTTCCGCTGGAAATCCAAGGTCTGAGCAAGAGCGAAATCGACAAACGCGTGCGTCCGCTGTTGGAGCTGGTACAGCTTGAAAGCCGTGCCAACTACTATCCCAGCCAGTTATCCGGCGGCCAGAAACAGCGTGTAGGCATTGCCCGCGCCCTGGCAAGCAATCCTAAGGTACTGCTGTGCGACGAAGCAACAAGCGCTCTCGACCCGCAGACTACCAAATCTATTCTGCATCTGCTGCAAGACATCAACAAAAAGATGAATCTGACCATCGTGCTGATTACACACCAGATGGAGGTTGTAAAAACTATCTGTGACCGCGTTGCTGTTATCGAAAGTGGCGACATCATTGAAGAAGGCCCGATGATTGACGTTTTCACCAATCCGCAGCACCCCACTACCAAGGAATTTACCAAGAGCGTTATCAACGCCGAGCTGCCTGATATCGTTAAACAGATGAAATTAAGCGATACCTATACAGAAGGCAGCAAGCTGCTGGTACGTATCTCCTTCATCGGTGACAGTGCCAGCGAGCCTATTATTTCCGGCATGGTAAAACATTTTGATGTTGACGTAAGCATTATTTCCGGTAACACCGACCAGCTGAAGGATGTCCTCTTCGGCACCCTGCTAATTGAGATTTCCGGCGACCGCGAGCGCATTAAAAATGCATTGGAATATCTGCATCAGCAGCATCTGAAAACGGAGGTAATTGGCTATGAGTCCTGATATGATTGACCTTTTAATAAAATCCTTTTGGGAAACCTGCTACATGGTTTTCGCTTCTACCGCACTTTCCACTTTAATCGGCATTCCGCTGGGCGTAATCCTTACCGTAACCCGCAAGGACCACATTCTGCCGAACCAACCGCTTAACACTATTCTGGGCGCGATTGTCAACGCAACACGTTCCACTCCTTTCATTATATTAATGGTAGCAATTATTCCGCTGACACGTATGATTGTCGGCTCTTCCATCGGTACTACCGCAGCAATCGTGCCGCTGACTATTTCCGCAGCACCGTTCATTGCACGTATCATTGAATCTTCTCTGCTGGAAATCAACCCCGGCATTATCGAAGCAGCTCAGGCTATGGGTGCAAGCCCGATGCAGATTATCACTAAGGTACTGCTTCCCGAAGCAATGCATTCCATCGTACTGGGCGTAACGCTTGCCATCATCAGCTTAATCGGCTACTCCGCAATGGCCGGCACCTTAGGCGGCGGCGGTCTTGGTGACCTGGCAATCCGCTACGGCTACCAGCGCTTCCAGATGGATGTTATGATTGCCACCGTTGTCGTGCTCATCGTCATGGTACAGGCAATGCAGTCCTTAGGCGACTACGCATCCAAAAAGCTTAACAAAAACAAACTGTAATCTACAGGCCAAATGAGGGTTTACAACGATGAAGCGAGTTTCATCGACGTAATAAAGAAAAAAGCCGCTGCTGTCTGACAGCAGACCACCATTATTGTAGGGAGGAACAACTTATGAAGAAAATTACCAAACTTTTACTCACCGTTGCGCTCTGCGCACTGACCATCATCGCCGCAGGCTGCGGCGGTGACAACAAGGCAGCCGACAAAAAGGCTGACCCGAACGCACCTGTTAAAATCGGCGTAACCGCAGGTCCGCACGCTGAAATCATGGACAACGTTAAAAAGCTGGCTGAAAAACAAGGCCTGAAAATCGAAGTTGTCGAATTCTCCGACTATGTAACCCCGAACGTATCTCTGGCACAGGGCGAGCTGTTTGCCAACTCCATGCAGCATGCTCCGTATCTGGCAGCAACTCTGAAAAAAGAGCCTAAATTCGAGCTGGTTGAAGCTTTCAAAACCGTAAACTTCCCGATGGCTATCTATTCCACCAAATACAAAAAGGTTGAGGATATCCCGGCAGGTGCAACCATCGGCATTCCTAACGATCCGTCCAACGGTGCTCGCGCACTTCTGGTTCTGGCTGACAAAGGCTTCATCGAAGTTAAGGATAAAAACGATGTTTCCACCTCTGTAGCAAGCATCACCAAAAATCCGAAAAACTATAAAATCCAAGAGTTGGACGCTGCTTCTATTCCTAAAGCAATGGGCGACCTTGATATTGCCGTAATCAATGCCAACTATGCACTGGTTGCCAAGTTGAATCCGTCTAAGGACAGTCTGCTGGTTGAACGCGCCGATAACCCGTTTGTTAACATCTTCGTAACCACCAAGGCTAACGAAAAGGATCCGCGTATGGAACAGCTGAAGAAGATTTACACCTCCGCTGAAAACAAAAAATTCATCGAGGATCACTTCAAAGGTTCCATTACTCCGGCATTCTGATTTATCAAAGCATAGCACAAAAGCTCCCGCAGACTTCTGTGGGAGCTTATTTCTTAGCTTACCGCAATTTCTAAAAAAATTTGCGTTTAGCACTTTACAAATTTAGCATACTAAAGTATAATGGGTACATAGTTAAATGCTAATTAACAAATGAGGTGTGGAAAATGAAAAAAATAGTAGCTTTAGTAATGGGCCTAATGATGATGCTCATGATGGTTGCCGGCTGCGGCAGCGACGGCCCGAAAAAAATGGTAATCGGTCTGGATGACAACTTCGCTCCTATGGGTTACCGCAATGAAAAGAATGAAATCGTCGGCATGGATATCGACCTTGCACGCGAAGCCTGCAAGCGTGCCGGCATGGAAGTAGAATTTAAACCAATCGACTGGGGTGCAAAAGAAGCAGAGCTCAAATCCAAACGCATTGACGCTATCTGGAACTGCTTCACCGTTAACCCGGAGCGTGAAAAGGTGTATGGCATGTCCAAGCCTTACATCAACAACTCCCAGCTGGTTGTTGTTCCTAAGGATTCTCCGATTAAAACCCTCGAAGATTTAAAGGGTAAAATCGTAGCAGTACAGGATGACAGCACAGGCTCCTACCTGCTCGAGCAGCCTGCACACAAAGAGCTGGCAGCTTCCATGAAGGAAGTTCGCAAATATCCCGACTTCGCAGCTATTTACATGGAAATAGACAACAAACGTGTTGATGCTGCTATCGTAGACGCAGTTCTTGCTCGCGGCTATTATGACAAAAAGAAACCCGGTGCCTACAGAATTCTTGAGCAGACCATGGGCGATGAGGTTGTAGCAATTGCCTTCCGTAAGGACGACAAAGACTTCAAAGACCGCATCGACAAAGCTATGGATGAAATGAAAAAAGACGGTACCTGCAAAAAGATTTCCGAAAAATGGATGGGCGCAGATATCACAAAATATTAATTTGTTATCACTTGAGGGCTGTCGCATTTAGCGGCAGCCCATATTATAATTATATGGAGAGAAATAATTTATGGATTACGTTTTAAATATCATCCCTCAGATGATGGATGGCTGCCTGGTATCATTTCAAGTTTTTATTATCACCATCGTACTGAGCATTCCGTTGGGCATTTTGCTCAGCCTCGGCCGTGTTTCCGGCATTAAACCCCTGCAGGCCCTCATCGGCGGCTACGTTTGGATTCTGCGCGGCTCCCCGCTGATGCTGCAGATTTTCTTTGTTTACTTCGTACTGCCGTCCGTCGGCATTCGCCTGCCGGACTTTGAATCAGCCATCGTAGCCTTTGTATTAAACTACGCTGCCTACTTCTGCGAAATCTTCCGCGCCGGCATCCAGGCAATTCCTGCAGGCCAATATGAAGCAGCACATACTTTGGGCATGAACTATGTGCAGACCATGCGCCGCATTATCCTGCCGCAGGTTATCCGCATTATCCTGCCGCCTATCAGCAACGAAACCATTACTCTGGTAAAGGATACCTCCCTGGTATACGTCCTGGCAATGAACGATCTGATGCGTACCGCACGCAATCTGGTACAGCGTGACTTTTCTATTACCCCCTTCATCGTTGCTGCTGTCTTCTACCTGCTGGCAACTCTGATTTTAACCATTGTTTTTGAACGTCTGGAAAAACGCTTCTCCAGATATGACCAATAGGAGGAGTAAGCACTATGACAACTAAAATCAAAGCAACCAATATCTGGAAAAAATTCAATAACCTGGAAGTACTAAAGGGCATTGACCTTGAAGTAAATGAGGGCGAAGTTGTTGCCGTTATCGGCCCTTCCGGTGGTGGCAAGAGCACCCTGCTGCGCTGCCTCAACAAGCTGGAAACAATCGATAAAGGCAGTATCACCATCGACGGCGAAGAGCTGTGCCGTGAAACCTCCGGTGGTACGGAATATGTCAAGAACAACGATGTCCGCCGCATTGCCTGCAAAATGGGCATGGTATTCCAGCAGTTCAACCTTTTCCCGCATATGACTGTTCTGGAAAACCTGATTGAAGCACCTGTCAACGTACAAAAGCGCGATAAAGCCGAAGTAATCAAGGAAGCAGAAATTCTGCTGGCGAAGGTCGGTCTTTCCGACAAGCGCGACGTTTATCCGCGTAAGCTCAGCGGCGGCCAGCAGCAGCGTGTAGCTATCGCCCGTGCTTTAGCCATGAAGCCTGCTATTATGCTTTTTGACGAGCCTACCTCTTCTCTGGACCCAGAGCTGACCGGTGAGGTTTTGCGCACCATGCGAGAACTGGCAGACGAAAAAATGACCATGGTAGTCGTAACGCATGAAATGGGTTTTGCCCGTGAAGTTGCCACCAAGGTTGTTTTCATGGCTGACGGCCATGTGCAGGAGCAGGGCAGTCCGGAGGAAATTTTCGTTAACCCCAAAAACGAACGTCTGAAATCCTTCTTAAAAGTAATTTTAAAGTAATCAGATAAAGGTTTCTAAATTAATTCACAGATTACACCTACCTTTGTCATATATGTTTGTTACAATAATACTCGAGGATGAAAGGAACCTATTGAACAAGGCAAGCAAAGAAAGGTGATTTCAATGCACGTTAAAATTCTTGGCCCCATGACTAAGCAGGCAGAGCTGCTGCTGCAGAATACTGCTATTGCGTTAAAGAAGCTCAAGGTTAAGGCTGAGTTTGAAAAAGTTTCCGAATTCCAAAAGGTAGTGGCCTATGGAGTTATGGCTTTCCCCGCTTTAGTCATCGACGAAAAATTAGTTGCTGTCGGCAGCACGCTTTCGGTAGATGAAGCCATGACTCTTATAAAGCAACTCTCCTAAACATATCTTTTCATCATACACCTCTCCTTAAAATACACCGCACCGTGCGAAATGTGCGGTGTATTTTTTTGTTTTGGAAGCATTTTGATTAATGTAAAATTTATGTAAAGTTCCTTACGCACTTTTAACATCATAAAATTTCGAGTATAATAAGTATAGGTATATGCTGTTTTTACAGCAATCATGGATGCATACAAATTAAAAAAGGGGACTTATTTTTTATGCTTGCTTATTTCTTGGCATTTTTAGGCGGTATCGCCTTATTTATGTATGGTATGCAGCTGATGGGTGACGGTCTGCAAAAGGCTGCCGGCGCTAAGCTGCAAAAGATTTTGGAAGCCATGACAGGCGTGCTCGCTATGGGCATTCTGTTGGGCGCAGTTGTTACTGCAGTGCTGCAGGCCAGCGGTGCTACCACCGTTATGACCGTAGGCCTGGTAAATGCGGGCCTGCTCACGCTGAAGCAGGGCTTCGGCATTATCATGGGTGCCAACATCGGTACTACTATGACGGCACAGCTCATCGCCTTCAAGCTTTCCGATTATATCACGATTTTAATCTTCATCGGCTTTTTGATGCAGCTGCTGGCGAGAAAAAGCCGCACAAAATATCTTGGTCAGGTTATGCTGGGCTTCGGTATTCTGATGCTGGGCATGGATATGATGGGCAAGGCGGTTATGCCTCTGCGTAACTATCCCGGCTTTGTGCATTTCATCGAGGTTTTCTCCAGCAATCCGTTGCTGGGCATCGGCATCGGTATGATTATGACTGTGCTGATTCAGTCCAGCAGTGCTACCATCGGTATTCTTATCGCTATGGCCGGTCAGGGACTTATTCCGCTGGAGGGTGCGATTCCTGTACTGCTCGGCGACAATATCGGTACCTGTATTACTGCCGTACTCGCTTCACTGCGTGCTAACCTTACGGCTAAGCGTGTAGCTGCAGCTCACGTAATGTTCAACGTCATCGGCAGTATAATTTTTGTAGTCTTTATGCCGTTCTTCATTAAATTCGTGCTGCTTGTATCGCCTGACGGCGACATAGCGCGTCAGATTGCGAATGCGCACTCGGCGTTCAACATTTTGAACACGCTGCTCTTTATGCCCTTTGTTAACCCTTTCATTAAGCTGGTAGAAAAGATTGTGCCCGGCAAGGCAGAAATCATCTCCATGCGCCCTGTTTATCTTGACAAAAACATGCTGAATACTCCCTCTATCGCTATCAGCCTTGCTGTCAAAGAGGTTGTGCGTATGGGCGAGCTGGCACGCAAGGACGTGCGTCTTGGCATGGAGGCTATTCAAAGCTTTGATGCCGACAAGGTAAAATACGTTTTGGAGCACGAGCCTGTTGTCGATGCGTTGGAGCGGGATATTACCGACTATCTGACGCAGATGAGCTCATCTGAAATGAGCGAAAGCCTGACGACACGCCACACCGGTCTTTTGCATGCCTGCACGGATATCGAACGTATCGGTGACCATGGTGAAACATTGGCTAAACGCGCACGCAAGCTTGTTGAGGATGATGTGGTTTTCTCTGACGAGGCTAAGGCCGAGCTGCTGCAGCTCAGCGAAATGGTACTACGTGCCTCCGGACGTTCATTGGAGGCCCTAGAGAAAAATGATAAGGTTATTGCGGAGGACGCTGTGCGTCTGTGCCGTGAGGTTAAGCAATACCAGAAGGAAATCCGTAAGAATCATATCACGCGCCTTAACGAGCATATCTGCAATCCTACTGCAGGCTTTGTTATGATGGAGCTGCTGATTAATATGAAGCGTGTATCCGATCATTCCAAGAACATTGCCCAGCTGGTGCAGGGAACATTCTAAAGCTTATAAAGCAACAGCAAGCATACAGACTACTGCTCAACATAGTCTGTATGCTTTTCTTTTGCGTAAAAGCATTGCTAAGCTAACAGAGTACGTACATAATTAATCCGCACTTTCTCATATGCGCTTATGAATTTACTCAAGTATACTTTAGTAAATCGTACTTGAGTAAATTTACTCAAAATACTGCAAACCCTGCTTACCTAAAACGACCATACAATCACCATAGTCTTATCCTTACATACCTATTTTGCTGTACTTATAAAATCACAGCTTTTTCACAAAATCTTTGCTATAATTTAAGTAAGCAAGGACTGCGTTTCCGACTGCTACAGTCTTAGCGCAGTCCTTTTTGGTTACGCGTAGAGCCTCAACCGGCTTTACGGTTTTTTATTATACCTATTGCGACAGAGATTTTTACAACATATAAGTTTATAAAATATATTATATATATTGAGCACAACATTGCTCCGCTGCAAAACGATAAAACGCTGCAGCGTTTCACACTTTTTTTACTTTAATTATTGATGACACCTTTTACTAATTACAGGTAAAGTATTACAATATAAGATGAGTATTTATCAGCTTAGATTCAGATTATAAAAAAAGAATATGAACATGCTTCGGATATCGCCCTGAGCTTCATATTCCAGGAGGTTACTATGCAGATAGGATTGGATATTGGCAGTACCACAATTAAAATCGCCGTAATGGACGATGCAGGCAATCTGCTATTCCATAAATACGAAAGACATTACAGCCAGATTGCAGAGAAAATTCTGGCCCTACATAAAGAATTGATGACTAAATTCCCTACACTGCATAGCGCACGTCTGGCCATCAGCGGCAGCGGCGGTATCGGTGTAGCGGACAGTTGCGGACTGCAATTCGTACAGGAGGTTTTTGCGGAAAAAATCTGCGCCGAAAAGCTCAATCCAGGAACCGACGCCGTTATCGAATTAGGTGGCGAGGATGCCAAAATCCTCTTCTTAGGCCGCCATTTTGACGCACGTATGAACGACAGCTGCGCCGGAGGCACCGGTGCCTTTATCGACCAGATGGCTTCCCTGCTGAATGTAGAAACACCCCAAATGAACGAGCTGGCACAGCAGGCACAGAACACCTACACCATCGCCAGCCGCTGCGGTGTTTTCGCCAAAAGCGATATCCAGCCGCTGCTCAACCAGGGTGCGGAAAAAAGCGACTTGGCAGCCAGCATCTTCCACGCTGTAGCAAGCCAGGCCATCACCGGTCTTGCCAAAGGCCGTCCCATCAGCGGTAATGTGCTCTATCTTGGCGGACCGCTCACCTTTATGAGCTGTCTGCGCGATGCCTTTGACAGTGTTCTGAATATCAAAGGTGTCTGCCCGGAAAACAGCCTGCTTTATGTAGCAATGGGTGCAGCCTTCTGTGCCGAGCACGAGGTGGACCTTACCACGCTGCCCGAAAAGCTGCAGACAGCAGCAGCGCAGCACAGCTTTGAACATCTGCCGCCGCTGTTTAAAAACGAAGGCGAATATACTGTTTTTAAGAAGCGTCACTCTAAGGAAAGTGTCGCTATCGGTACCCCTGAGGAGGCCAGCGAAGCCTTTATCGGTATTGATTCCGGCAGCACTACCATTAAAATTGCTGTTATGAGCCCTGATGGCAAGCTGCTTGACTCCTTCTACCAAAGCAATAAGGGTAATCCTGTTGTTGCCGTCCGCAATTATCTTACCGATTTCTATACAAAATATCCTAATTGCCGCCTGCTTGCAGGTGCAGTCACCGGCTACGGCGAGGATTTAATCCGCCACGGCTTCGGCATAGACTATGGTATCGTAGAAACCATGGCACACTTTTATGCTGCCCAATATCTGGAGCCGGAGGTAGATTTCATTCTGGACATCGGCGGACAGGATATGAAGTGCCTGAAAATCCATAACGGTGCCATCGATAATATCTTTCTGAACGAAGCCTGCTCCAGCGGCTGCGGCAGCTTTTTGCAGACCTTTGCCGAAATTCTGGGCTACACAGCCGAGCAGTTCGCGCAAATCGGTCTTAAAGCAGATATGCCGGTAGACCTTGGCAGCCGTTGCACCGTGTTTATGAACAGCAGCGTTAAGCAGGCGCAGAAGGACGGTGCCTCCGTTGCCAACATCAGCGCCGGCCTGTCCATCAGTATTGTCAAAAACGCTTTATATAAGGTTATCCGTCCGGCCAGCAAGGAGGCCATCGGCAAGCACATCGTAGTTCAGGGAGGCACCTTCCTCAATGACTGCGTACTGCGCGCCTTTGAGCAGGAAATGGATTTGAACGTTATCCGTCCCAATATTGCCGGCCTTATGGGAGCTTACGGCGCTGCCCTGTACGCACAACGCCGCTACAAGGACGCACCGCATCAGACAACGCTGCTCAACCTGCAACAGCTGGGTGAATTCGTTCATACCGTCAAGGGTATGACCTGCGGCCTGTGCAATAACCATTGCCACCTTACCGTCAACACCTTTGCCGGCGGCAAACGCTTTATCAGCGGCAACCGCTGCGAGCGCCCCATCACCCACATGGCACCCAAGGATGAGCTAAACCTGTACCGTCAAAAGCTGCAGCTGCTCAAGGAATTGCCTGTTAACGAAACGCCTAAACGCGGCATTATGGGTATACCTATGGGCCTGAATATGTATGAGCTGCTCCCCTTCTGGAATGCCTTACTCTCCAGCCTGGGCTTCAAGGTTGTCCATAGTCCTATTGAAGACAAAACTATTTACCGTCTTGGTCAGGGAACCATCCCCAGCGACACCGTCTGCTATCCGGCGAAGCTGATGCACGGACATATCAAATGGCTGCTGCAGCAGGGAATCACCAATATCTTCTATCCCTGCATGACCTACAATATAGATGAACAGGGCACGGAAAATTGCTATAACTGCCCTGTTGTAGCCTATTATCCCGAAGTGCTGCACGCCAACATCCGTGATCTGAATAAGCCCGAGATACATTTCTTCTACGATTATCTTGGTCTGCTCCATAAAAAGAAGCTTGTCAAAAAGCTGCAGGAAATGTTTGCCAAGGCTTATCCGGATATCACTAAGGATGAAATCCGCAAGGCCGTTGATGCTGCCTTCAATGCCTTTTATGACTATGAAGCACAGGTAAAAGCTAAAGGGCAGCAAATCATCAGTAAGGCACGCGAAGAGCATAAGCCTATCGTTGTACTGGCAGGCCGTCCCTATCACATCGACCCTAAGGTCAACCACAGTATCGACCGCCTGATTACTAACATGGGTGCTGCCCTCGTCAGCGAGGATGCCGTAAGCAGTCATATTAAGACCAAGGAGCTCAACCGCGACCTGCAGGTGCTCAACCAGTGGACCTATCACGGTCGCCTGTATGCGGCAGCCGAATATGTTGCCCAAAATCCTGATATGCATCTGATTCAGCTTGTAAGCTTCGGCTGCGGCTGCGATGCGATTACGGCCGATGAATGCCGCCGCCTCCTCGAAGAACGCGGACGCATCTATACACAAATAAAAATAGACGATATCGACAACCTTGGTGCTGCCAAAATCCGCATCCGCAGTCTGTTCTCCGCAGCCCAGCTTTTCGATATAGATAATAATTAAAGGAGATTTGCATATGCTACCAGCAGCTAACGTTAAGTTTACCACCTTCACGGAGGATATGAAAAAAACGCATACTATACTTGTACCCGGCATGCTGCCTATGCATTTTTCACTGCTGCAGGCAGCACTCGTAAGCTGTGGCTACAAAGCCGAGGTTCTGCACAACACCGGTCGCGAGGTAATCGAAACCGGTCTGAAATACGTCAATAATGATATCTGCTATCCGGCACTGCTGGTTATCGGCCAGCTGATAAACGCTCTGGAAAGCGGCAAATATGATTTGGAGCACACTGCGCTGATTATCACCCAAACCGGTGGCGGCTGCCGTGCCTCCAACTATATCTATCTGCTGCGCAAGGCTTTGGAAAAAGCCGGCCTTACGCACATCCCTGTCATCAGCCTCAACGTCAACGGTCTGGAGCAGCAGCCCGGCTTCCATCTGGACGCATCCATGGTGCATAAGTTCTTGGCTGCCGTTGTTTACGGCGATACCCTGATGTACCTGACGAATAAAATACGTCCCTACGAAGTTGTACACGGCGCTGCCGACAGACTGGCGCAAAAATGGCTGGCACGCTTAAGCGAAGCCTTCAAGAGTGGCAAGGCGCAGGCTTTAGGTACCATCAAGCAGCTTACTAAGGCTATTGCGCACGAATTTGCGGATTTGCCTATCACCAACAAGGAGAAAACTAAGGTCGGTATTGTCGGTGAAATCTACATCAAATATGCCGCTTTAGGCAACAACAATCTGGAAGCCTTCCTGCAGCGTCAGAACTGCGAATATATGCTGCCCGGTCTGATGAATTTCATTATGTACTGTGTTGATACTTATCTTACGGACTATAAGCTTTACGGCGGCAGTCTGCTTAAATACAGTGTCAACAAGGGCGCTATGTGGTATTTAAAATATATGGAAGGCATACTGCATCAGGCTCTCAGTATCGCTCCCTTCAGCGCCCCCGCCACCTATGAGGAAACCAAGGCTATGGCCAAGGGTGTTATCGGCTACGGCAACAATATGGGCGAAGGCTGGCTGCTGACTGCCGAAATGCTGGAGCTGGTGCACAGCGGCTACACCAATATCATCTGCGCTCAGCCCTTCGGTTGCCTGCCTAACCACATCGCAGGCCGAGGCATGATTAACAAAATCAAGGAGATTGCCGAGGAGGCCAACATTCTGGCACTGGACTACGATGCCAGCGCTGCCCGCGTCAATCAGGAAAACCGCATTAAGCTGATGCTGGCGACAGCGAAGTAAAAGAAGCATAAAAAGATTCAAAGGCGTTCTACCGTACTTAAGTAGAACGCCTTTACTGTTTTTGCCCCTTAACGACATCCCTTTTCAAAGAAAACCTCCGCACCATCCCGCAACAAATAATTTACAATTTTTTTGCTTGTAGCACACAAATATGCTGTGCTATAATATTCAGCGCAATTTTATAGAATGAAAGTCAGGTGCTTTATATATATGGAAAACAAAATAACTACCCGCGAATGGCTGCCGTTAATCGGCATGACCATTTCCGCCTTTATTTTTAACACTTCGGAATTTATGCCCATAGGCCTTTTAACGGATATCGCCTCAGATTTCCGCATGACGGAAGCGCAGGCCGGCATGCTGATAACAATTTATGCCTACGTTGTTATGCTTATGAGCCTGCCGCTGATGATTGCCGCTTCCCGCTATCCGCTGCGCAAGCTTTTGCTGACAACCATCAGCCTATTCGCCGTATCGCATGTAGCCTCTGCCTTCGCCACCGGCTTTTGGACGCTGCTGCTTTCGCGTATCGGCGTAGCTTTCGCCCACTCCATTTTCTGGTCTGTCGCCTCGCCTATCGCCGTGCGTCTGGTCAAAGGTCCCTTTAAAGCACTGGCTATGAGTATGATTGTAACCGGCACGGCCATCGCCATCATCGTCGGCCTGCCCTTAGGACGTATCATCGGCCTTTACATAGGCTGGCGCATGGCCTTTATGTGCATCGCCGTTTTGGCCTTCATCGTATTGGCCTATATGTTCTTTGTTTTCCCCAAGCTGGAAAAAAGCGAACCGTTTACGCTTTCGCAGTTGCCGGTAATGCTGAAAAATCCTGTGCTCATCGGCCTATATATGATGTCCTTTTTGCTCCCCACCGGCTATTATACCGCCTACAGCTATATCGAGCCTTACCTGAAGCAGATTGCGCTGATGGATGATGCCTGGATAACCATCACCCTGGTTATTTTCGGTGCTGCCGGACTTTTGGGCAGCGCAGCCTTTTCCAAATGGTACGATAAATGCCGCTATCACTTCTTCCGCATCACCGTACTTGGCGTTGCAGTTGTTTTGCTGCTGCTCTACCCCGTAAGCATCAATCATTATCTGCTGGTGCTGCTCTGCGCAATCTGGGGCATTTTCGTTACCGCCTTCAACGTTGTAGGCCAGGCAGAGCTTTTGCGCACAACTACTATGAGCACCTCCGCTGTGGCTATGTCGATTTACTCCGGTATTTATAATCTGGGTATCGGCAGCGGCAGCTATCTGGGCGGACTTATCTGCACGCATGCGTCCATCGCTTATATCGGTCTCGGCGGCGGCGCAATCGTGCTGCTTTCCTTTATTTACTGTACCTTTTTCCTGATTCCCGCTATGCATCGCCAGCAAGTAGAGGCTGAAAAATAAATTTAACCGCCGAAAAGCGTATAATAAACTGTATAGTGAATTTCCTCACTTGCTATATTTCCTGTTTTTATTTATAATTAAGAGATACGTAAGATTACAAAGAAGGAGATTTTCTATCAATATGTCTGCAAGTACAACCAAAACCAAGAATCAACCATCCCGTAAGCCTGTATTGCTGGATTACTTAAAAGCCTTCACTAAGGATAAATTAATTTTTGCAGCGCGTCAGCTCTGCATCACCTACAGCAAGCTCAAAAAGGACGAGCTGGCAGAAAAAATCTGCACAGAAATGCAAAAGCCGGAAATTGCAGCAAAACGTTTTGCTATTATGCCGGACGAAAATATTCAGGCCTTCGAAGCAGCCTTGGAGAAAAAATGCTTCCATCCTACCTACAGCGAATATGCATTGCTGTTGCCCTTTATTTCTATGGGCTACATTGTTTCCTATCCCGATGACTGCTTCGAAGCAGTAAAGGAAGCACGCACCGTCTACAAAAAAATCAACACCGCAGATTTCCAAGCTCACCGCCAACAGCTGGCATGGCTTTTGGACTGCATCACCGCAATGTCCAGCCTGCACCTTATCCTGCCGGTGGAATTTTTCTGCGAAATGTATAATCAAAAAGCAGGCTTTGAGCTTACTCTGGAAACTCTGCCGCAATTACTTGCCGAGGTTCCGAGCAACTTTAACCCCTGCGCAATTAAAGATGGCCGCATCCTGCTCAAGAAAAATGACAGCGATGATTTCTACCCCAGACTGGAGCAAGGTAGAAAGCCCTTCGGCTTGTACCTGCCTACCGTAAAGGAAATCACCATGCTTTCCCACTACGGTTATATGCAATCTACTACCGCATATCAGGATCTGCATGACTTCTTCACTCAAGAGCTGAATGTTGCGGCACTGGATGCACATTACTGGTGCCAGTACATCTATGAATTTGAAAACTCCAACACCGACGGCAATACCTCTGAGCTGATTCAGAAGCTGCAGGCTAATATTCCCGCTTGGAACAATTACAGCCATCTCGGCAGACTTTCCGTACTGCTGCAGAACGCCCGCAACAATGCAACCCGTATGTTCTGCCTCGGTGGCCACACTCCTAACGAAACTATCAAGCTGCTGCGTGACGCACAGCAGGCAGCTCAGCAAAATACCCGTGTAGGTGCCAAAGCGAAAAAGGTTTATCCTAACGATCCCTGTCCCTGCGGCAGCGGCAAAAAGTATAAAAAATGCTGCGGTAAAAAGCACTGAGCAGCAGGCTATGCTTTAGTGTAAGAAGGAATTGCAATGAAGAAATTTTTAGTCGTTGATTTTGAATTTACTACCTACGAGCGCCCTGTCGGCCGTCCGCGCGGCTTCTTTTCCGAGATTATCGAAATCGGCGCAGTGAAGCTGGACGGCGAACCGCTCACCGACTGCGGACGCATCCAGAGCTTTGTCAAACCGCATTTTTATCCTAAGCAAGCCAAGGATTCTATGGATTTTTGCATGATTACCGCTAAGGATATGCAGCAGGCCATTGAATTTCCTGCCATGGTGCAGGAGCTGGCAGCGCTGTATGAAAGCGGCGAAACCTACTTTGTAGCTTGGGGAACCGAGGATTACAAGGTACTGCAGACAGGCTGTGAGCGTCATAAAATCGAAAACCCCGTAAAATACGAGGACTATCTTGATTTGGCGCTGGCCTACCGCCTGTGGAAGGGTGATGATTACACCACCGGTCTGAAAAAGGCCACCGAAGAGCAGGAGGTCAACACCGCCGGCCTGTGGCACACCGCCTTTGACGATGCCAACAACACCGGCAAGCTGCTGATTGAAATGTTTAACCGTGGCTGGAAGCTGGAGGATTTCTTCGCTGCCCGCGAAGTTTACGAAGCGGAGCGCGCTGCCCGTCAGGCAGAACGTGCCAAGCACCATAACGGTTACAGAAGATGGTAAAATTTTAAAGCGCATTAAAAAAGCTATCACCGGGCTTTGCCCGCTGATAGCTTTTTTTGCTTTTTATGCTGTTTATCTTTTAATAACGGTTAAAAATCTCCTGCACCTCGTTGCGCTCCTGCGTCCGCAAAAGTGCCAGCTGCAGCAAAAGGCGTGCCTTTTGCGGATTCAAATTATCCGCATACAAAAAGCCTTGCTCCTGCCAACGCTCCAGGCCTGCGGCAACAATACCGCTGCCTGTGCGGCTCGAACGCACTACGGCAACGCCACAGCCAACAGCCTCCGCCAGCGCCGCTTCCACAGCCTCATGAATGCTGCCCATACCGCTGCCGGCGTAGATAAGCCCATGCGCGCCTGCTGCCAGTGCCGCATCCACAAATACGCGGTCCTCACCGATATGCGTGTAGATGATATCCACGCGCGGCAAAGCAGTAACACCAGTTACGTCAAATTCGCTCTGCAGTGTGTGCGGACGCACGCTGCGATAATAGTAATGTACCTCACCGCCAACGATAAAGCCTAAAGGACCACCGTTCGTTGCCTTGAAGGTTGCCACATTCGCCGTGTTCGTCTTGGTCACGTCACGCCCGCTGTAGATTTCATCGTTCATCATCACCAGCACGCCCTGTCCGGCGCTTACAGCATCCACAGCTACCTTAACAGCGTTGATAATATTCAAAGGTCCGTCGGCACTGACTGCGGTGGCAGGACGCATTGCGCCCACGAGTACCACCGGCTTAGCACTCTTTACCGTCAGATTCAGAAAGAAGGCCGTTTCTTCCATAGTATCGGTACCATGGGTAATAACAACGCCGTCGACATCATCCTGCGCCAGCAGATCATTGCAACGCTGCGCCAGACACAGCAGCAACGCATCGGTAATACTGCTGCTGTCGATATTGCACAGCTGCTCACCGCTGATATGTGCCAGCTCGCCTAAAGCAGGCACGCCAGCCAGCAAATCTGCAACACTGTAGGCACCGGCAGTGTAGCCTGTCATCTGGGTGCCGGAGGCAGCCTTGCCGGCAATAGTACCGCCGGTTGCCAAAATTACAATATTTTTCAACTCAGTTTTTTCCATCAGCCTGACCTCCATCAGTCCTTCTTTCAGCTTCGCAGCCAATGCTTATTTTACCAAGCCCTTTTCCTGCAGATAATCGGATACCATGTCTGCCGCTTCGGCAGTAATTTTAATGCATTTAGTTCTGTATTCCGGTGTACCGAAGCTCAGGCGATTCAGTGCTCTGCAACAGGAAGTGCCGAAATGCTTGGTAAAGCGCTCATGAAACTCATGCGTATATTTATAGACCTCTGTCTGATGCTTTTCAGACGGGTCCAATCTGCCAACGATAGAACTGATAACCAGGCAGGAGCCGCTCAGCGCACCGCACACGCAGCCGCTGCGGCCGATACCGCCGCCCATGCCGGACACCATGCGGATTGCCACATCCGGCAGGCCCAGCTCTAAGCCATCATTGCACGCCTTAACTACGGATTCTACGCAATTATTGCCATCGTTATGATATTGTTCTGCTAAATCATAAATTTCCTTCATATTCTATGCCTCCCAAAAATAACCTAATCCTGTTTATTTTAGCAAGCATAGAACAAAATAGCAAGAAAAATGCTGTGACCGAAAAGCCACAGCATTTTATATCAAAGTCCGAACATAGTCTTTACCAGCTTCGTTCCGCTTCCGGTTTTAAAAATCCGCTCCACTGCTTTGGCGATATTCTCCTTCGGCATGCCGTCTTCATAAAAGTTTACCATAAAGTCGGCTTCCACAAGCAGCTGATAATCAAGGCCGTCAATCATATTATATGTATGATGATGACCAACAAGATAGCAGATGCGTTCAATTTTTTCAGGTGTATAGCCAACCTTTTGCAAAAGCCCGCGTGCTACCGACGGTCCCTCCTGCTCCTGAATTTTACCGGTGCAATGACCGGCGCCGTACTTGGCTTCACCCGGCTTAATACCGCAGTCATGCACAAGACCTGCCGCCTCAACAAGCTCTGTCAGCTCTGCATCCGCACACTCGCTCTCAGCCAGCTGCTTTGCCAGGCTGGCAACCTTAATAAAATGCTGACAGCGGCGTGCATCTCCGGCAAAAAAAGCTATCATCTCATTATATAAAGCAACGTTTTTATTCATAGCATTCACTCCAATCCGACTAAAATACGATTCAATCTTATTTTGGCCTAAACAATGCAGTTTTGCAAGTTTTTTCGCCATAATAATATTATAAAAGCATTCTCCTCCAACACACAGAAAAGCGCTCTTAGCCTGCATTACGCAAGACATCGAGCGCCTTCCTGTTTTATTAGGGAGTTTGATTAGGGAGAAGCAAATTATTTTTCCTCAATAGGATAATCCTGCAGAGCATCATAGCCTGTTTCACCGGTACGAATCTTAACAACATCCTCAACATCATAGATGAAGATTTTGCCATCGCCGTATTTGCCGGTATACAGAACCTGCTTAGCAACATTGACTACTGCTGCAACAGGAATTGCGGAAACAATCATTTCAACCTTTACCTTCGGCAGCAGGTGTGCAGCAACCTCAGCACCACGATACATTTCCGTGGAGCCCTTCTGGATGCCGTAGCCCAAAACCTTGGTAACAGTCATGCCGGTAATTCCCAGCTTATCCAAAGCATTTTTCAATGCTTCGAAACGATTTTGCGAGGTGATAATAACAACCTTGCTCATCTTTACTGCACCTGCAGGCTTAGCTGCAGTTTCTTTAACCGGAGTAACATAAGTAGTAGTAACAGAGGTCTGTGCCTCCAACGGAGTTTGCATAAAGTCGGCATAGCTGCTGAGCAGGCCATGCTCTTCCATATCCAGGCCTTTGATTTCTTCGGATTCCTTAACACGCAGGCCGAAGAGCTTATCAAGAACTTTAAAGATAATAGTCATGGTAATCGCAACATAGATTGCTACAACTACAACGCCGAGGATTTGTTTTACCAGGAAATCAGTACCGCCGCCATAGAAGAGGCCGCCGTCAAGAGCGAAGAAACCGGTTGCGATAGTACCGAAGGCACCGCAGACACCGTGAACAGAAATTGCACCGACAGGATCATCAATCTTCAGCTTCTGGTCGAAGAATTCAACAGCAGCAACTACCAGCACACCGGCAATCAGGCCGATGATTAAAGCGCCGGCCGGGCTTACCATATCGCAGCCTGCAGTAATTGCTACCAGACCTGCAAGCACGCCGTTCAGTGTCATGGAAACATCAGGCTTGCCGTAGCGAATCCAGGTGTAAATCATAGTTGCGGTAGCAGCAGCTGCTGCAGCCATGTTAGTGGTAATGAAGATAGCACCCATGGAAACCAAGGCGTCATCACCGGTTGCGCAGACGGTGGAAGCACCATTGAAGCCAAACCAACCGAACCAGAGAAGGAAAACGCCCAAGGCACCAAGCGGAATGCTGTGGCCGGGAATAGCGTTTACCGTACCGTCGGCATTGTATTTGCCGATACGCGCGCCAATCATCTTGGCACCGACGAGAGAAGCAACGCCGCCTACCATATGAACGGCAGTTGAACCGGCGAAATCATGGAAGCCCATCTGTGCGAGCCAGCCGCCGCCCCAAATCCAGTGACCGCTAATCGGGTAGATAATAGCGCTGATTAATACGCTATAAATGCAATATACCAGAAAGTTGGTACGTTCTGCCATAGCACCGGAAACAATGGTTGCTGCGGTAGCACAGAACATCGTCTGGAAGATAAAGTACGCAGTGCTTGGATAGCTGGCACCGTAATCACCTTTTACAAAGAAGTCCGGCGTGCCGATGAAGCCGCCGATATCGGTACCAAACATCAGGCCAAAACCCAGAACCCAGAAAACGATGGAGCCGAGGCACATATCCATGACATTTTTCATGACGATGTTGCCGGCATTTTTAGCTCTGGTAAAGCCTGTTTCAACCATTGCGAAGCCCGGCTGCATAGAAAATACCAGGAAGGCACCTATCAGCACCCATATAGTATCGGCAGATACATATTTGTCCATTTGTAAACACCCCTCAAATTATAATATTTTTTAACGTGTCATTGAGCAGCGCTCACATGGCATTAGCTAAAGAAAAAGGGGCGTACCCGATTTTTCGGATACACCCCATTGTGTATGAGTTATATATATTATTTTATCTTAACACACCTTACTCAAGGCTGTCGAGAAGGCAACTGCAGCTTACTCATTTACACCAAACAACAACTCACCATAAGTCGGATAGTCGAGATACTTACCACCGGTCAGAGCTTCGGCAGCATCAACAGCACTTCTCAGCTTGCCCATTTCTTCAAGAACAGTATCATGATAGTACAGAGCCTGCTTCTCGCTGTCGCTGATTTCTGCTGCTTCCTTCAAGCCTTCTTCCAGCTTCAGGGAGGATGCATACATTTCTCCGCCCAGCTTGCTCAGCTTATCGGCAAGTGCGCCTTCAAAGCCTGCGCTGACACCGGCAGCCTTTTTATCCAGTACTGCTTTGGTCAGATCTCCGGTATATGCGGTAACTGCCGGGAGGATATCCTTATGGAACATATCCAGCATGGTTGCTGCTTCGATAGAAATCGTGGTGCTGTAGTTCTCCAGCAGGATTTCTACACGGGATTCAACCTCGGCTTTTGTGAAGATATTATGCTTTTCGAACAGCTCGATGTTCTTGGCATGTCCCAGATACGGCAGAGCCTCCGGAGTAGATTTGAGGTTCAGCAGACCGCGTTTGGCAGCTTCCTCAACCCATGCATCGGTATAACCGTTGCCGTTAAAGACAATGCGTTTATGAGCTTTATAGGTTTCTTTAACCAAATCATATACTGCTGCTTCCAGATCAGGAGCATCTGCCAGCTTATCAGCAAATTCATCCAGCTCTTCGGCAACGATGGTGTTCAGTACGATGTTGGGGCCGGCGATGGAGAACATGCTGCCCAGCATACGGAATTCAAATTTATTGCCGGTGAAGGCGAAGGGAGAGGTTCTGTTTCTGTCGGTGTTATCCTTAACAAGAGCAGGAATGGTATCGTCGCTTACTTTAATGTAGCTTTCCGGGTTGCCGTTGTAAACCTTGTCAGCTGCAATAGCTTCGAGAACTGCAGTCAGCTCAGTGCCAAGGAACATGGATACGATAGCCGGAGGAGCTTCATTTGCGCCCAGACGATGGTCATTGCCGGCGCTGGCAACAGATACACGCAGCAGATCCTGATATTCATCAACAGCCTTGATAATTGCTGCCAGGAAGGTCAGGAAGCGCAGGTTTTTGTACGGCTCCTTGCCGGGATCCAGCAGGTTCAAGCCTTCTTCCGTAGATAAGGACCAGTTGTTATGCTTACCGCTGCCGTTTACACCGTCGAAGGGTTTTTCATGCAGCAGGCAAACAAGGCCATGACGCAGAGCAACACGTTTCATGAACTCCATCATCAGTTGGTTATGGTCAGATGCTACGTTGGTAGTGGTGAAGATAGGTGCCAGCTCGTGCTGTGCCGGAGCAACTTCGTTATGCTCGGTTTTAGCAAGTACGCCCAGCTTCCACAGCTCATCGTCCAAATCCTTCATGAAGGAAAGAACTCTTTGTTTGATAATGCCGAAGTAGTGGTCGTCCAGCTCCTGGCCACGCGGAGATTTCGCACCGAAAAGGGTACGACCGGTGTAAACCAGGTCTTTACGTTTTTCCCACATTTTTTTATCTACGAGGAAATATTCCTGTTCCGGACCAACGGTGCTGTTGACGCGGATGGTATCAATGCCGAACAGCTTCAGCAGCTTGCAGGCTGCTTTGCTGGCTGCATTCATGGAACGCAGCAGCGGAGTCTTTTTATCCAGCACTTCGCCGGTGTAGGAGCAGAAGGCTGTAGGAATGCACAGGCAGTTATCTTTGATAAATGCATAGGAGGTCGGGTCCCATGCTGTATAGCCGCGAGCTTCAAAGGTTGCACGCAGGCCGCCGGACGGGAAGCTGGAAGCATCAGGTTCGCCCTGAATCAGCTCTTTGCCGGAGAAGTCCATAATAACACGGCCTTCAGCAGTAGGAGAAATGAAGCTTTCATGCTTTTCAGCAGTAATACCGGTCATTGGTTGGAACCAATGGGTGAAATGAGTGCAACCATGCTCCAGAGCCCAGTCCTTCATAGCATTGGCGATGATATTAGCAATTTCCAGATTCAGCGGAGTGCCTGCCAGCACTGCTGCCTTATATGCCTTATAGGTTGCAGTCGGCAGACGGTCCTTCATAACGCTTTCGTTAAAAACTAAGCTGCCAAACAGTTTCGGTACATCATTCATTGTAAAACCTCCCTAATTTCTCTCTGAGAATTTCCTTGGGTTTACGAAGAGTAAACCCCTCATTTGAAATACAGTTTTTTGTGCTTTACAGATTTTCTTCTCTCTGGCTCTGTAAATAAGAAAGCACCGTCAGCTGCGCCTTGCGCTGCTACGGTGCTTCGTTGCACTTATCATGGGTAAGAGGATAATTCTCACCGCTGATATAAAAGAAAAAGCAACCACGAAGTTTGGACCTTTCGATCCAACAACCACGTTGTTGCTTTATGCGCTTATTATAATACTAGGATTTGAATTTGTAAAGGGGGTAAGAGGAAAATTTTTTAATTTTTTCCTGCGTATACTAAAAAAGTATGCTTTTTTTGACTACAACAGCGGGATTTTTATCAGATATAACTGATAAAAATCTAAAATCACGAAAAGTTTCAGTTATATCTGATAGAAATTCGATTTTCGTCTTGAATTTAAGATATAACTGATATATTATATAGATAGTGAGGTGATTTACATGATCAAAAGAGAAGCTTACATGAAAAAAATCCGCCCATTCATTAACAGTGATTTAGTAAAAGTACTTACAGGTATCCGACGTTCCGGTAAATCTGTTATGTTAGATCTTATAAAAAAAGAGCTGTTACAACAAGGAGTTACTCCCCAACAGCTTATTTCCTATAATTTTGAAAATATGAGCTTCGCCAGGCTTTGCAATGCCCAGGCTCTTCATGATGAAATAATAAACAAAACCCAAGCTTTAACAGGAAAAATTTATCTTTTCTTTGATGAAATCCAAGAGGTAAAAGATTGGGAAAAATGTATTAATTCCTTACGTATAGAGCTTAATTGTGATATTTATATCACCGGTTCCAATGCCAAACTCCTATCTGGTGAATTAGCCACTTATTTAGCAGGACGCTATGTAGAATTTGTTATTTATCCTTTTTCATTTTCTGAATTTATTGAGCTATATAATACTATACAGCCTAATACAAGTGAAGCAGACTGCTTTAAGAAATACCTGCACTTCGGCGGAATGCCCTATCTGGCAGCTCTGCAATATAACGAAGCTGCCTGCAAACAATATTTACAGGATGTATATATATCAGTAGAACTGAAAGATATTATACGCCGCAACAATATCCGTGATGTTGACATGCTTGAACGCATACTTACCTACATAACTGCAAATATCGGCACCATTTTTTCTGCCAATGTGCTTTCTAAATATTTGAAAAGCGAAGGACGCAGTATGGCAACAGAAACCATTATCAACTACGTTAAAGCCTGCACCGATGCTTTTCTGTTTTATCAGGTAAAACGTCAGGATGTACAAGGTAAAAAGCTGCTTGCTATCAACGAAAAATATTATGTGGCTGACCATGGCATCCGCGAAGCAGTCTTCGGCGGCAACATGAAGGATATTAATCTCATTCTGGAAAATATCGTTTATCTTGAGCTTTTACGCCGTGGTTATAAGGTGAGCATTGGCAAGGTTGACACCAAAGAGATAGATTTTGTCTGTGAAAAACAAGATCAAAAAATATATATTCAAGTCACATACCTGTTAGCCGCAGAAGAAACTATTCAACGTGAATTCGGCGTATACAGCGCTATCACTGATAATTATCCGAAATATGTGCTTTCACTTGACGAATTTGATATGAGCCGTGATGGTATTATCCATAAAAACATACGGGATTTTTTGTTAGATTCATCTTTATAATGCTTGCGAGAATGCTGAATTCAGTATTCTCGCAACTTTTTTTATCTGCTCTATAATCTACAAAGCTCCATAGGTGAAAACCGTGACAGCTTACTGCCAAATTACAAACACTTCCCTCTTTCCCATGATTTATCTCACAGCAGCAGCAGGATTTTTGCGTTCTGTAAAGAATTGTACAGTATAGAGTATGCAATGCAAAACGCAATATAACTAATTGCCAAGGAGGAACCCTTATGGAATTAACCGCTGTTGCGCAGCTGCGCCGCATGGTGCTGGAGCATTTATCCCGCTACACCTGGAATAACGAGTTGCCTGACCACGTCTACGATATTCTGCAGGAGGTACGCGAGGATACTCCGCGCTACCGCTGCTGTGTTTATAAAGAAAGAGCCGTACTGAAAAACCGTATTGATATGGCACTGGGCCAGGAGTGCTCCAGCAATATCATCGAGGCTGCCAAGCTGACGCTGAACGAGCCTGAGCGCACCGATTTACCGATTATCGACGTGCTCCCCGCAGCCTGCGACCAATGCCCGATTGATGCTTATTACGTTACCGATATGTGCCGTCACTGCATCACCCACAAATGCATGAATAACTGCCCGAAAAAGGCTATCAGCATTATTCAGGACCGTGCCTTTATCGATAAAACGAAATGTATCGAATGCGGACGCTGCAAGCAGATGTGCCCCTACGGTGCGATTATCGAAATCCATCGTCCCTGCGTGCGTGCCTGCGCCATCGGTGCCATCAGCATCGGTGAAAACCGTAAGGCTGTCATTGACCACGAAAAATGTGTTTCCTGCGGTGCCTGCCGCAATGCCTGCCCCTTCGGCGCCATTGACGAGCGCAGCAATATTATCCGCGTTATCCGCGAAATCCAGCAGGGCAAGCAGGTTATCGCCCTTGTAGCACCTTCTATCGTAGGCCAATACGGTTTGAAGATTACCATGGCGCAAATTTACGAGGCACTGCAAAAAGCAGGCTTCGCTGAAGTTGTAGAGGTTGGCATTGGCGCCGATATCACCAGCGTTAAGGAAGCAGAGGAATATTTGGAGAAGGTTCCTGCCAAGCAGGGCTTTATGACCAGCTCCTGCTGTCCTGCCTTTGTTAAGCTGATTAAAACGCAGGTACCGGAGGCAGCAGACAAGATTTCGGATACACCTTCTCCCATGCTCACCTGCGCTGAGCTGATTAAGGAAAAGTATCCTTATGCAGTTACTGTGTTCATCGGTCCCTGCATCGCCAAAAAGGTGGAAGCACGCGAGCACCGCGAAACCATCAACTACGTGCTGACCTTTGAAGAGATTATGTGCATGCTGGAGGGCAAGGATATCAAATTTGCGGAAATGAGCGGCGATGCTGCTTATGAACGCGATGCCTCCAAGCTTGGCCTGAGCTTCCCGCTGACGGCCGGCGTAAGCGCTGCCGTACAGGATACGGTTGCCGCTATGGGCGGTGAGGTGCGTAACGCGCAATACTGCTCTGGACTGGACAAATGCCGCGACACCGTCAAGGCTGCTGCCGCAGGCAAGCTCGACTGCAGCTATATCGAAGGCATGGCCTGCTCCAACGGCTGTATCGACGGTCCCGCTGCCGTAGGCGACTTCCACATCACGAAGGTCGCCCTGACAAAATATGCTGCGGCGGCGCCAAATAAACAAGCTGCCGAAGATAAGCACACAAAATAAAATTTTACAAACTATCCCTTCTGCCGCATTGGCAGAGGGGATAGTTTGTTCATAGCAGGATTTTAGTCTGCTAAAATCATAGAGTACGCTTTACTACGCACTAAAAGAACGGAGATTCCTAAGCAAATGCAAAACACTCGCTACATCGGTCACCTTGCTGCCCTCATTACTATTGCTACCTGGGGCACGACCTTTATTTCTACCAAGGTTTTACTTACCGGCTTTCAGCCGTTGGAAATCCTTTTTTTCCGCTTTATTATGGCCTTTTTCGCCCTTTGGCTGGCCTATCCTAAAATGCTGAAAACAGATAAAAAGCAGGAGCCTGTTTTTATGGCAGCAGGCCTCTGCGGCATCTGCCTCTACTACCTTTTGGAAAACATCGCCCTGACCTATACACAGGCCTCCAACGTTAGCGTAATCGGCAGCACAGCGCCTTTCTTTACTGCGCTGCTGGCGCATTATTTTATGCATTCTGCCGGCAGCTTAAGCAAACAGTTCATCATCGGCTTTTTTATCGTGATGAGCGGCATCGCCTGCATCAGCTTCAACGGTGCAGCCATGCAGCTCAATCCGCTGGGTGATTTGCTGGCGATTTCCGCCGCTGTCGTGTGGGCGTTTTATGCCCTGCTGACGAAAAAAATCAGCAGCTACGGCTATCCTGTTATCCTCGCCACTCGCAGAACCTTTTTCTACGGCATTCTCTTTATGCTGCCGGCGCTCGGTTTTCTGGATTTTGAACTGAACCTGGCGCGCTTCGCCAATACTACCTATCTTTTCAATATCATCTTTCTGGGACTGGGTGCTTCCGCCCTCTGCTTCGTCACCTGGAATTTAGCAGTAAAGGAGCTGGGCGCAGTCAAGGCCAGCGTTTATATTTATATGGTGCCCGTCATCACCGTCATTACCTCGGCGATTGTCCTGCAGGAAAAAATCACGCTGCTGGTAGCACTCGGTACCATCCTGACAATGACCGGCCTGTTTATTTCGGAATACAGGCCGAAGAAAAAAATACAGTAAGAAGGCAAACAAATACGCCCTAGGCATCAACAGCCTAAGGCGTATTTTTATTTATTCTGCATATAATAATTAATAAAGGTCTGCGCAACCTGCGACAGCTCTCTGCCCTTAACTATAGACAGCGTCATCTCCAGAAACAAGCGCTCATCCTTGATTTCCTTGCGGACCAGATTCGCTGGAAACAATTCTACAGCCGGTGCCGGTACAATTGCCACACCGGTATTTTTTTCTGCCCATGCTATGGCCGAAAGCTTAGTAGTATTAATACTCATAACCTGCGGGAAAATGTGTGAATCCGAGCACACAGAAAAAAACAGCTCAGAACAGCCACGCGACAAACATAACGGAATGTCCTCCAAATCATCCAGCAGGATATTAGGCTTATCATTTTTCAGATACGGGCTATCCTTATGAAAAAGCGCAACCAGACGCTCTTTACGGCTGAACAGCGTTTCAAAGCGTTTAGACTGCTTTAGGGGTGCATTGGCAATGCCTATTTCCGTTTTCCCCTCCAAAAGCTGCTGGGTTTGTTCGTCAATCGGCACCTCATACAGCTCATAATTAATATGCGGAAACTCTCTGTAAAAATCACTCAAAAAGTTTTTAATAAAGTTTATTGACATCGAAGGCGACAGACTGATGCGCAGCGTACCGCTAAAGCCTGCCTGACAGTCAACTATCTCCTTCAGAGCGCTGTTTTCTGCCGAGCAGATATACTTAGCCTTGTTATATAAAATACAGCCTGCATCCGTAAGCTCAATGCTGTGACCACCACGGCGCACATGCAGCAGCTGCGTACCAAAACGCTTCTGCAGCACCTTAAGCTGATTACTCAGCGCCGGCTGGGCAATCGCTATCTGCTTAGCTGCGGCAGAAATACTGCCGGCCTCAACTATGGCAATAAAATTGCGGTAATATTCTATGTCCATATATAGTTCTCCTTTACTTCTCTCTGCCTTTATTATACTATACAGCAATATTTCTGAGTACTTTTTTAGTTTTTAAAATTAAATTTTTCATAAAACCAATGACAGCATATGCAAAACGCATATAACTCCAATAGATTATTTTTATAAGTGATTAGGAATAAAAGTATAAGTTTTTCGTTTTTTTCTAAAAACAGACCACTATATATCATTGATTATCCTGTTCCCGCATCAAAGAACGAGTTAACGTATATGTGTTTTTTATATGTAAAATGCATTTTCCGTATTTTACTTTATATGTTGATAGATTTAAACTGTAAGCAGATAAGGAAATTTCCAAAAAAGAAAAGAGGTTTTTGAAATGCTGGATGCAACACGTTTGCGCACCCCCTGCCTATTTGACAAAATAGTCAGCGCGGACGAAGCAGCCACACTGATTACCGACGGTATGAATGTTGGTGTCAGCGGCTTCACCCCCTCTGGCTATCCTAAGAAAACCACACTTGCTCTCGCTAAAGCCATCAAGGCCGGCAAAAGATGCCGTATCAATATTTGGAGCGGTGCTTCCGTCGGACCGGAAATCGAAGAAGCACTTGCCGAAGTCGGCGGTATCAGCGGACGCATGCCTTATTATGCAGCCTCCAACAAAGCACTCAGCCGCCAGATCAACACCGGCAGCGTAACCTATATTGATCAGCATTTAAGCCACTTTGCCCAACAAATCGACTACGGCTTTTACGGCGATGTTGATGTTGCAATCGTTGAAGCCGCTGCTATTAATGCAGACGGCAGCATTGTTCTCGGTTCTGGTGTCGGCAATACGCCTATGCTTGTAAAGCATGCAAAAAAAATTATTGTTGAGGTCAACACATCTATCCCGTTGACGCTGGAGGGAATGCACGATATTTACATCTGCAGCAAACCACCTGAGCGCACCGAAATCCCTATTTATCATGTCGGTGACCGCATCGGTTCTCCTTATGTAAGCTGCGGACTTGACAGAATTACCTGCATCGTCGAATCAGACATTGTCGACCATGTACGCAATTTAAGCGCTCCTGATGAAGCAAGCAAAAAAATTGCCGCTAACTTGGTTGATTTTTTGGAGCACGAGCAGCGCCACGGCCGTCTGCCGCAGCAAATGCTGCCGTTGCAGTCCGGCGTAGGAAGCATAGCCAATGCTGTATTAATGGGTTTGGCAGAATCTAAATTTGAAAATCTTACTATGTACTCAGAGATTTTGCAAGATTCTGTTTTCAAGCTGATAAAATGCGGTAAGGTCACCCAAGCCTCCGGCTGTGCCTTCACTCCATCGCCAACAGTTTGGGAGATGTATAAAGAAGATCCCGAGCTCTACCGTAACCGCATTGTTCTACGCCCGCTCGACATCAGCAATAATCCGGAGGTCATCCGCCGCCTCGGCGTTATCTCCATGAATACACCGCTTGAATTTGATATTTACGGTCAGGCAAATTCTACCCATGTTATGGGCAACCGTATGATGAATGGTATCGGCGGCAGCGGAGATTATATGCGCAACGGTTACCTGACAATATTCTCCACCCCGTCAACTGCCAAAGGCGGTAATATCTCGAGCGTAGTTCCCATGGTTTCACACGCAGATCATACCGAACATGATACGATGATTTTTATTACCGAGCAAGGTGTAGCCGATATCCGCGGTCTGAGTCCTCTAAAACGGGCCAAGCTGATTATCGAAAAATGCGCCCACCCCGATTTCAGGGAACAGCTTTATGATTACCTGAAAATGGCGCAAAGAAAAAACGGCCATGAGCCTGTTGATTTGGAACACGCCTTCGACATGCACATAGCGTTAGAAAAAACAGGCACGATGAAAGAGCAATCCAAGGAGGAAAATCATTATGACTACACGAGAAGATTTACAGCTTAGCTTAGATGCCTATGATGCCAAGGTTGCCAAGGCAATCGCAAAATTCCCCGAACGGCAGCATTTAAGCGAAAAGCGCTTATATACACCCTTAGATATCGATGAAAAATTTGATTATAACAGTAAACTCGGCTTTCCCGGTCAGTATCCCTTCACCCGTGGCGTGCAGCCAACAATGTACAGAGGCCGCTTGTGGACTATGCGTGCTTACGCAGGCTTTGCCACTGCCGAAGAAACAAATGCCCGCTACAAATATCTGCTGCAGGCAGGCCAAACCGGTCTTTCCGTAGCTATGGATTTACCGACACAAATCGGTCTGGACAGCGACGCACCGTTATCCGAAGGCGAAGTCGGCAAGGTTGGCGTAGCAATTGATTCTCTCGCTGACATGGAAAAGCTTTTTGAGGGCATTCCGCTGGACAAAGTCAGCACCTCGATGACCATCAACGGTCCGGCAGCCGTACTTTTGGCAATGTATGTTGCTGTTGCCGAAAAGCAGGGCGTAAAGCCGGAGCAGCTGAAGGGCACTATTCAAAACGATATTCTCAAGGAATATATCGCCCGTGGGACCTATATCTTTCCGCCACGTCCTTCCCTGCGCCTGATTACAGATACCTTTGCTTATTGCTCGCAGAATATCCCCAAATGGAATACTATCAGCGTTGGTGCTTATCACATCCGCGAAGCAGGTGCTTCCGAGGTACAGGAAATCGCTTTTGCCTTCGCTAATGCCATGGCCTATATTGATGCTGCAATCAAAGCAGGCCAAAAGGTTGATGATTTTGCTCCCGGTATCAGCTGGATTTTTACCGCCGGCCTGAATTTCTTCTCCGAAATAGCCAAATTCCGCGCTGCCCGCCGCCTATGGGCACGCATCATGAAAGAGCGTTACGGAGCCACTGTTCCCAAAGCACAGATGCTGCGCGTACACGTTCATACCGCAGGCAGCGTGCTGACAGCACAGCAGCCTTTGAACAACGTTGCCCGCATTACCTGGCAGGCTATGTCCGCTGTACTTGCAGGCATTCAGTCGATGGCCTGCTGCGCGTATGACGAAGCCATTGCCCTCCCGACGGAAGAAAGTGCAACTCTTGCACTGCGTACCCAACAGCTCATCGCTTACGAAAGCGGTGTTGCCGACACTATCGACCCCATGGCCGGTTCCTATTATGTTGAAGCACTCACTGACAAATTCGAAAAAGAAGCTTATGAATACATCCAAAAAATTGATGCCATGGGCGGTGCGGTTGCTGCTATCGAACAAGGCTATATGCAAGGTGAAATGGCCGCCCATGCCTACGAATATCAGACAGATATTGAAAAAGGCAAGCGTACAGTCATCGGTGTCAACAAATTTGCAGACAATAAGGCTGTCAAAACAAATGACGTTATTACGGCAGATTTAAGCGTTGCGGAACGTCAGATTGCCCGTGTAAATGAAATGAAGGCTCACCGTGACCAGCACGCAGTAGATTCTTCCCTGAAAGCTCTGAAGGAAGCTGCCAAGGGTGAAGCTAACCTTATGCCTTATCTGATTGATGCTGTTAAAACCTATGCAACCTTAGGCGAAATCTGCGGCGTACTGCGCGAGGTTTTCGGAGAATACCAGCAGGGAGGTAATTTGTTTTAAGGCTAAGGCAGGTGTTTACGTTGCATTTGGCGAATACCATGGCAATAGTTAAAATTAAAGCAAAGGCAGGTATTAACAATGACAACTAAAGCATTAGCAAAATTTACCGCAGAATTGTGCTACGAAAAGCTTTCTGCTCACAGCATCGAAATGGCTAAAAAATGTCTGCTGGACTGGCTGGGAATTGCTATCCGCGGTTCGCAGGAAAAACCGGTACGTATTATACATGATGTTATCCTGCAAGGTGATGCACCACAGGCGAATATTTTCAGCAGCCTTCCCGCCAAAAAAGCCAGTGCCCTGAACGCAGCCTTTATCAACAGTGCTGCCTCTCACAGTCTGGACTTTGATGACCTGCATAACCCGTCGATTATTCATCCAGCCTGCGTTGTTGTTTCCCCAGCGTTGGCTATCTGCGAGGCCGAACACAAAAGCGGCAAGCAGCTCATTGCAGCAATTTGTGCAGGCTACGAAGCCAGCGGCCGCGTAGGCGAAGCAGTTATCCCGGAATCCTACTTCTTTTGGCATACTACCGGTACCGCAGGCACCATCGCCGCCGGTGCTGCTGCCGCCAACGCTCTCGGTCTTGACGCACAGCAGACACTGATGTGCTATGGCAGCGCCGGCACCCAGGCCGCAGGCCTGTGGGAATTTCTCAAAGAAGGTGCCATGAGCAAGCCGCTGCACACGGGCAAGGCTTCCTACAGCGGTGTCCTCAGCGCTTATCTGTCGCAGAAGGGTTTTACTGCCGCCAGTGAGATTTTAGAAGGTGAAAAGGGCTTCTGCCGTGCCATGGTCAAAGAACCGCATTTGGAAAAACTTACCGAAAACATGAGCACCGACAAGCTGAAAATCGACATCAACTCCTTCAAGCCCTACGCCTGCTGCAAGCACGCCCATGCCGCACTTTACGCCATTCAGGAGCTGCGCAAGGCTCATTCCCTGCAGCCCAAGGATATCGCTAAAATTAAGCTGTACGTCAACGATATTACCAACTATCTGATCAACAATCCGCAACCGCAAACTCCCTACGGCGGCAAATTCAGTATTCAATATTGCTCCGCTGCTATGCTGAAGTTCGGCGAAGTAGGCATTGCACAGTTCACCGAGGAATGTATCCATAACCCGGAGCTTACGGATTTAATGCAGCACATCGAGGTTATCCGTGATGAGGCTATGGAACAGCTTCATGCAGCAGATGCTTCCAAGCTGGCTTCCAGAGTAGAAATTCAGCTGCATAACGGACAAACTCTTACAATGCAGGTTGATTATCCTAAGGGAGATCCGGAAAATCCCTTGACCTGGGAGGAGCTCTGCGCCAAGTTTATGAGCCTTGCCGTACCTGTTTACGGTGAAGCAAAGGCATTACGTTTACAAAATTGGGTAGCAAGCCTTGAGCAATGCAACGACGTTTCCCAAGCGCTGGATGCCTGTCTAAAGGAGGAATGATTTATGCAACCGGAAGAAATTATCCGAAGCGTAAAAGATATCTACACGCATAACGCTTTTATGCAGCATTGCGGCATAAAGGTTCACAGCATCAGCTGCGGCAAAGCTGCAGTAGGCCTGCGCATCGACCCTTTTATCCACACAAACCTCAACGGCAAGCTGCACGGAGGCTTGCTTACAACACTGGTGGATAATGCCACCGGCATCGCCTGCGCCGCTATGGGCAAGCGCGTGGTTACGGTATCGATGACCGTAGATTTCATCAAGGGCGCTCCTTCCGGTGCAATGGTAGAGGCACAGGCTGAGGTTGTTTCGCATAATGGCCAGTTAATTACTATGCAGATTCATGTATATGATACTGATACAAATACACTGCTGGCCACCGGCAGCTGCTGTATGCTGACAATTGCCGACTTCCCCGGAATTCCGGAAAAATGGTAAGTGTCAGCTTCGCAAGCAGTCTATAAAGCGTATACCATAACAGCTTAACTGCTTTCGTTATAATGTAAAAAGGCGTTCTCCCACTGCGGGAGAACGCCTTTACTGTAAGCAACTTATTAAATTCATTCCACCTCAATAGCTTCAACCTGTTCAACGGAAAGCGAAGTAGCCTTAGCAATATCCTCTACAGATAATCCCATACTTAAAAGACGCTTTGCGGTTGCAGTCTTTTCTTCTGCCTTGCCTTCGGCGAGACCTTCTGCCTTACCTTCGGCGAGACCCTGAGCCTTACCCTCAGCCAGACCTTCGGCATGTGCTTCGTCACGCAGGTCTTTCATACGCATTTCGTAAGTCATATAGGCATCCCTCACTTTCTTGTCAAATTCATTCCGCCTTAATTGCTTCAACCTGCTCAACGGAAAGTGAAGTAGCCTTAGCAATATCCTCTACAAATAATCCCATACTTAAAAGACGCTTTGCAGTTGCAGTCTTTTCTTCTGCCTTGCCTTCGGCGAGACCTTTTGCCTTGCCTTCGGCGAGACCTTCTGCTTTGCCTTCGGCAAGACCTTCTGCTTTGCCTTCGGCATGTGCTTCGTCACGCAGGTCTTTCATACGCATTTCGTAAGTCATATAGGCATCCCTCACTTTCTTGTCATTTTTAATTTCTACAATCGTGTCAGCAACCTCACGTGTAAAATTACTGTTAATAGTATTGCTGTTGATGTAGTCAAACAGACTTTGAATGTCCGGTGACACATCACCTTTGGTTCCCAAGGTATTGAGAAACATAATAACTGCTTCATCTGCCAATTCAATATTCATGTTTTCCAGACAACGCTTCTTAAAGGTATAAATACGCTGAGAATCCTGAAAAAAATCAAACAGACAAAAGAAAATTATATACGTAGGAGATAATTCGTCATAATCCTGACCTTTTTGCAGCATATCCGTATCAAGCATAGCCTGATAGTAGCGAGTACGCTTAGGCAACAGAAATTTTCCTGTAGCACGATTAACAGGATTCTTTACCTGCATTTCCAAATTGTAATGAGTATTGGCAGTATCTGCAATTCTAACATCCAAACGAATACCATGGCTGTCAGGATAAACATCAATAGTCTGCTCTGCTTCAAGATAGGTAATGTCTGCAATTTCGGTATGTAAAAGCTCTTCCAGAATATGCTTGCAGATGCGCTTCCTGAGCATAACGTGCTTGAAAAGAAAATCGTTAGACAGAGTCAGCTTATCGAGATTAGAGATTTGCTTTTGCATATGTTTCCTCCTTTGATTATAGCATAATTTGCAGTAAAAATATATAAGCCGGCAATTGCGACTGACATAAAGGAAAAGGCGCCTGCCGAAAGCTCGACAGGCGCCACTGGTCCGCACGACCAGGCATAAGCTCCGCCAAAATGCGGCTACCTATGCAACTAAGGTAATTATAACACAGAAGCACTTTAAAAACAATAGTTCGTTAAGCAAAAAGTGCTATTACACTTAGGGCATATTTCATTACTGCAAAAGGCGTTCTCCCCTACGGGAGAACGCCTTTACTGTTTACTGAGCTTTATTCACTTGTCACTGCCGACAATTTATTTTGCCAGCTTGTTGCCGTAATGATCGCGCTCACCTTTAGTATCGTTTACACGTACACGTTCGATCTTATCGCGATCGCCATCTTCACCGCTGATACGGTCTACACGGATGCGGCCCAATTCTGGCTCAAATTCTTTGATGATCTTTTCTTCCAGAGCTGCGCCGTTTTCGATTGCACGATAGAGCATTGCAGCAAATTCATAACGAGTCATCAGACGGTCACCGCCGAAGTTGCCGTCAGGATAGCCTTCGATGTAGCCATTGCCTGCCAGCTTAGCGATGTATTCATATGCCCAGTGGTTAGCCGGGATATCCGGGAAGAGCTTGGTCTTGGTTTCATCCAACATACCTAATGCTTTTTCCATCTTAGCCATCTTAGCGCCCATTACTGCCAGCTGACCGCGGAGATCGATAACCTCACGAGCCAGAGCGGTGCGGCTGTTGCTTACATGGTTGGTGCGGTCCAGAGCAAAGGAGATGCCTGCGTTAACCATGTTTTCACCGTTGCCTACGGTACCGCCAACACTGAACATTACCTTTTCGTCAGGACGATAGTAAGCGCCGATTGCTGCAGCGTTTTCGCCTGCATAGTTGCCATAGCCTGCGGAGAAGGTCAGTTTGTCGTCCGGATCGAAGTCCATCGGATGCAGTGCTGCCAAAGCTGCTGCGCCTGCGCCAACCTTGTTCACACGGCTGCCCAGTTGGTTGATGCGGTTGCTGTTGCTTGCAACTTCTTGATTGGTTTTATACAGCTGGCTGCCATTTACAGCGTCCTTGGAGGTTGCGCTGAGTTCGCCCGGAGCTACGTTAGTAATCTTCTTGCCACCGGCATCAACGCCATCCTTCGTAACAGACGGACCATTTTTAATCTCCAGGCCGTTATTGGTAATTGTTGTATCGCCAGCTTTAAAGGTTTTTGCAGCAACACTGTTTACATCCAAATCTTGATTTAAGGTAACCTGAATATTTTTGTCATCAGCTTTAGTAGTGATATTTTTATCACCTTTAATGCCTAAAGTCTCGCTCGGGCTGATTGCAAGAGCATCGCCCTCATCAGCTGCAAAATTAGTCGGTTTGGTTATGGTTTCAATCTTTACAGGAGCACCCTGCTGAATCTGATTATCAGTTTCCGGCTGATTGGGCAACGGGTTGATACCAGGATTAGGAACAATGATTCCGGTATCTCCGCCAATTGTTCCACCATCACCGCTAGCAGAAGGGGTAACGGTAGTAGTATCAGTCTTGGTATCCGAACCAACAATATTAGTGCTGATTTTATAGGTTGTACCATCATTACCTTTTACAGTTTCGATAACAATGCCATTACCTGCTTCAAATTTAATGTTAACATTTTCCATTGCGCGTCTCAGCTGTGCTACGTTAACAGCGTCAGTATCAGCAGAACCTGCTGCTACGTTAGTAATTTGACGAGTAAGGGTACCATTGCTTCCTACAGATACAGCACCACCATTGGCTCTCCAAGTAAGGCTGTTTGTATCTTCCGGAGCATACAAGCCAACATAACCACTGGTTCTATCGGCAACAGAATTTGTACCAAGCGCAACAGACCAAACAGCGCTTGCAGTAGAATTACTGCCAAATGCATTTGCACAATCAGCAGTTGCTTTAGCACTGCTGCCAATCGCACTCGTAAAGGATTTGTTAGCACTAGCTTTCATACCAAATGCAGCAGAATAATCACCTAATACTTGTGTCTGTTCTCCTACACCAGTTACACCGGTACCGGTAGTTTTATTATATGTATGTGCACCAATTACAACACTATTATCTTGAGCTGCAACGGCCTGATTACCAATCGCAATTGAATTTGCGCCAGTTGCCTTAGCTTGTCTGCCAACAGCAATAGAAGCGTTACCATTGGATTTACTACCCTGACCAAAAGCAATACTTGCTTCTTCAAGCGCTTTGGCATCATTACCCAAAGCCAAACTAGCAGCACCTTTTGCGTTAGTGTTCTTACCGATAGCAATAGCACCGGAGCCTTCACTTAAGCTGGTATGGCCAATGGCAATACCTTCAACTTCAAGAGCTTTTGCAGTTTGACCAAGTGCAACACTAAAAGTACCGGTTGCTTGAGTATTACCACCAACAGCAACACCCCAACCTTTTTCACCACTTAAGCTCTTATAACCAATAGCAATGCCATTGGCTCCTTCAGCCTTTGCACCGTTACCAACCGCAACACTATCGCCACCTGTAGCACTTACAGCATTGCCAATAGCTACAATTTTATCAACTTCAACCTTAGCATCTTCGCCAAGCTTTACTTTAGCTCCATTGTTTAAAGTTAATTCAGCATTTTTGTTTACGTTAACTTTAGCATTTTCTCCAACATTAACTTCTGCTTTTTTGCCAACATTAACTTTAGCACTGTCATCAACAGTTGGCGCAGCCATAACCGGTGCTACGCTTGCACAGGTCATTACACCTGTAGCAATCAGCATTGCCAACAGTTTTTTAGTGGAGCAGCTTTTGGTTCCATGGTTTTTTGCCATTTCGGAAACAACTACATAAGCATTACGCGCTTCACTCCAAATTACTTTGAATACTTTGTTCATAAAAAACACCTCACACATAAATATTATTATTTATATACTGTACGTAACACCTGTCACGTGTGGAAACAAGTTAAACAGCTGTTTCAGTAATTGTCCTGCGATAGTATTGCCCCGCTTTCAAGCATCTGCTATCCTGCAATAGCACTAAGCAGCCTGCATCAATAACAATAGTTGTAAGCACAGCTTTCGGCTATTTCTTTAATTAAGCGAACAATTATGATCAATTTTTATTATGGCACTTTTATATTTTCTGCGCAAGGTGAGAATATGTACTAATAGTTTAACTCGCTTATTTTTTCAAAAGCACAATAAGACCGTCGTAAACTGCATCCGGGCTAAGGTTTACCTGCTTTTTACAGGCATTTTTTCATAATTTTATCAAAAAAGTTTTTCTTCGCTTCTAAAATCAGCTTTACCGGATGATTACTCAATCTTATAAATATTTTTACAAGAGATTTTTGCAATATGTTGCACTTTTCTCTTCTAAACTTGCCTCGCAGCGCCAAAAACGCAAAAGCCCCCGAAGCAGGCAAGCCTGCTTCAGGGGCAATCAAACTGAAATGCCAAAACGAACTGCTTTATTTTTCCAAGCTATCACAATCCAGTAAAAAATCATATATGTTCACGGTAAGAATTCCGTATTCATCATAATAGGCCGGGACAATATCCTTGGTAATGATAATTTTTTTGAAGGTATCATCAATATTTTTCAATGGGCGCACCTCCTGCGCACGTTTCATTTCATCCGGCAAGGAATATGCAGACTGAATATAATACCTGACTGAGCCCATATTGCAGACAAAATCAACCTCCAGCTGTTTTCTTACTACATTGCCGCTTTCATCTCTCACAGCAATAGGCACTACACCCACATCAACGCTGTACCCACGCATGCAAAGCTCATTATAAATTACATTTTCCATAGAATGAGTTTGTTCAAACTGCCGGAAGTTAATGCGCGCATTACGCAACCCCAGATCAGAAAAATAATATTTTTTCGGAGTATCAATATAGGCCTTGCCCTTTACATCATAGCGCGAAGCTGCTTCAATTAAAAAGGAATCTTTCAGGCAATCCAGATACTTTTTAATAGTAGTAGAAGTAATTTTGGATTTTTTAACACTTTTAAAGGTATTTTTCAGCTTTTCATAATTAGTTAAAGAACCAATGGCCGAAGCCAGTATATTAAGTAAATCCTCCATTTCTCCCTTATTACGGATACGGTTGCGCTTATAAATATCACTCAAATAAATTTCACTCAACAAATTCTGCAAAGCGGCAGCCTTTTCGGCAGTCCCTTCACGCAGCACAACTACAGGAATTCCTCCGTAAAGCATATATTCCGCCAAGCCCATATACTTATCACCGGGATAAACACTCATAAATTCAGCAAAGCTAAGCGGATACATATGCATCTCATCGCCACGTCCGGCAAATTCCGTAATAATATCCTTGGAAAGAAATTTAGCATTGCTGCCGGTAACATATACATCCATATTCGCCTTGCGCAAATACCCGTTAAGCACAGCTTCGAAGCAATCCATTTCCTGTACCTCATCGAGCAGCAGATAATACATACCCTCATCAGCAATCCTGCTGTTAACATAAGCCATAAACTTTTCCGGATTTACGCCACGCTTTTCCTTTCCCATGGCAATAAGACTTTCACCTATCTTTTGCAAATCATCGGCGGAGTCGAAAGCAAAACGGATAATATGCGCATCATCTATACCGCATGAAAGCAGATGCTGATAAAATATGTTGTTCAGCAGATAGGATTTACCGCATCTGCGAATACCGGTAATAATTTTAATCAACCCGTTATGCTTGCGTTTTATCAGCTTGTCCAAATAAAAATCTCTGCGGATTTCCATTAGTTCACCTTCTTTAGAAGAGATTTTTGCAACATATTGCACTTTTCTCTTCTATTATAGCCTTTTTTCTCCCTATATTCAATCTCAATGCCATTTCTACAAGAGATTTTTGCAACATGTTGCATTTTTCTCTTCTAAATTTGCCTTTTTCTTCCTAATATTCACCCTCAACACCATTCCTGCAAGAGATTTTTGCAACATGTTGCATTTTTCTCTTCTAAAATTGCCTTTTTCATCCCAACATTCACCATCAATACTATTTCTACAAGAGATTTTTGCAACATGTTGCACTTTTCTCTTCTAAGCTTGCCTCGCAACGCGAAACTATCCGCCAAAACGCAAAAGCCCCCGAAGCAGGACAAGCCTGCTTCGAGGGCATTCATGGTAAATTTTATTTTGCTTTCGGTCCCAAGCCGTACTTCTTCAGATAACGGTACAAGGTTACACGGCTGACATCAAGCATTGTTGCCAGCTTGCTGATATTGCCGCCGGCAGATTTCCAAGCTGCAATAAAGGCTTCCTTGTCATACTTCCAGGAGCGCTCCAAGGTTTTGTCACCGGGCAGCTTAATATTTTCTGCTTCGATGATGCTGCCGGGAGTGTGGAAGAAGGCCTGCTCGATAACACCCTGCAGCTGCTTGATGTTACCCGGCCAGCTGCAGGACAGCAGCAGGGAAACAGCCTCGGGAGAAAGGCGTTTTTGCGGCAGGTTATGCTGTGCGGACATTTCCACCAGAATATGCGAAGCGATAACCTCGATATCCTTCACGCGCTCGCGCAGAGGCGGTACGCGCATGGTGGTATCCAGCACCAGCTCATACAGATTACGGGAGAAAAGTCCCTTATCTGCCAAGCGCTTAAGGTTAGAATCGCAGGCAGCGATTACGCGCACATCGAACATACGCGGCTTGCCGCCCTTTTCCGTTGCAGGCAGACCGTGCGTCAGTGCATCAGCCAGCTTGTCGCCCATTTCGAGCGGCAGTTTTTCTACCTCGTCGAGGAACAGCGTACCGCCGATAGCAAGCTCCAGCTTGCCTGCGGACTGCTGGCCGTCCTCATTTGTACCGAAGAATTCGGCCTCCAGCTCTGCCATAGATGCGTTGTGGCATTTTACAGCAATCAGCGGAGCGGCAGCGCGGGGGCTGGCCTGATGAATGCCGTGTGCCAAACGCTGCTTGCCGGTACCGGGCTCGCCCTGCAGCAGGATGTTGTGGTCGGTGCGGGCAACGCGGCTTGCCTTATGCTGCAGCGCCAAAAATTCGCTGGTTTCGCCAACCATGCTGTACAGGCTATAACGGCTGCTGTAACCGGTTGCATGGGCGATGGTTGTTTTCAAATCCTCGATGGACATAGAAAGCACCAAAGCACTTTCTACCTCGCTGCCAACCTTAATAGGCATAACGGTGGTAATATCCTCAAAGGTTCTGTCTTGGGTAATCCAAGTGATTTCACGACGCTGTGTTGCTACGCCATGCAACGCTTTTTTGATAGGAATATGCTCGTAGTTCAGGAACACGTCCTCCAAGCGCTCATGTCCTTCCAGACGCTTGCGGCCGTTTTCGTTGCAGTATTTCACGCTGCCGTCCTTGCCCAGCCAGTAAACGGTTACCGGCAGCTGCTCCATCATAATACGGTTGATGCTCCAGGCCTCCAGCATGTTCAGGTGCTGTTCGATGGAATATTTCATCGTCATCAGCAGGCTCAAAAGCAAATCATAGGGCAAATCGTTCTGATCCAAGGAAAAGAAGGAAATAATATAGCGGATTTTGCCGTTTACGCAGATAGGCGCACTGCAGGCATCGCCGGAATGGCTGTCCTTAATCCACATTTCCGGACCGAACATCAAAAAGGGCACGTTATGCTCGCGCGCAATGCTGATGCTGGAGGTACCAACATCCTCCTCCAGAACACGCATGCCCTGAATATCCTCGATAATGCGTTGGAAGAACGGCATAGCGTAGTTTTTGATTACATAGCCGTTTTCATCAATCAGCAGCATGCTCAGGTTATGGATATTGAAATGCTGCTTGCTCTGCTCATACAGACCGTCAACATATTTGACAATGAACTCATGTGTCTTTTGGTGTGCGATAATCTCTTCGTGGCTCAGCTTATTGATTTTGGGCATAGTTTCGTGCGGCAGATGCATAGCACGGCAACGCTGCCAGCTGTCGGCAACCCACGGATGCACGTTGGGGTCAACAATCCCCTCTTCCATAAACTTTCTGTAATAAGAAGCCAGCTTATCCTTATTTCTTCTCTCACGAATCATATTTTATACCCTCCCCCGCTGTCCGGCAGTCGGCTGCCGTCAGCAGAACTTTTATTTATAAACCTCGCCGTTCGTAATCAACACCCGGCGTGCTCCATAATAGCGTTGTTTCCAGTAATCGTCCTTCAGCGACGAAAGCATTACACCCTTGGACGAGGATGCACTCCAAAATTGTCCGTCACCGGCATAAATGCCCACATGCGATGCGCCTGCGGCATAGGTGGTAAAAAATACCAGGTCACCGGACCGCAGCTGCTTCTGCGTTACAAAAATCCCCTGTAACGCCTGCTCGTCTGCCAAGCGCGGCAGCTTGGCCTTGCAGTCCTTAAATACATGCTGTACATAGCCGGAGCAGTCAAAGCCCTTGGGCGTAGTACCGCCGAACACATAGGGAACACCCTTATATTTTGCGGCACGGCTGACGATTTCCTTTCCCTTAACCTTGGGGATGCCCTCCTTAGCAAAGGCTTCCCAGGTCAGCTTATGATAGGTTGCATCATTCAGCTCGCCATCCGCCTTCAGCTTGTGCTGCTTCTGGAAGCTTTTCAGCGCAGTGCTGGTAGCCTCCGTCATGCGTCCGCTGGGGCGTTCGTCACTGAAGCCCAGCACCTGCAGCTTTTGCTGTGCCACCTTCAGACGCCAGTTGCTTTGCTGCACCTGCACCTTGGACTGCTTTTCCTTCGTTTTTTTAGACTTTTTCTTTGCGGTTTTCTTCGCCTTTTTCTCAGGCTTCGCCTGCTTCGGTGCCTTTACCTCGGCAGCAGGCTTGGCTGCGGGATCGGCTTTGACGGCAGCAGGCTCCGGCACCGCCCTCACAGGCTGCGCCTCGCTTACGGCCGGCGGCGTTGCCACCGGTGCCTTATGCGGTTTATTGCTGACAATAGGCGCTGCAGCCTGTGCCTGCCATGGCAGGCTGCAGGCCAGCATGATTACGGTCAGCACAGAAGCCAGCTTCTTTTTCATCTTCATCAGCCCCGCTCAAATGCAAAATTAAAAATTAATTGTAGTTATATACGTCCCAGCTTTTCAGCTTGCTCAGCTGAGCAATACTGTAATCTATATCGCGCAGCAGACGCTGCTTGTCATGCGGCAGCGTTGCTGCCAGCTGAACGTAGTTAGATACATGGTTACTGCGGAAAAGGCAGTGCCTGTCCGCAGGTAAATCTATATTTTCTATTATCAGCTTCAGCTCGCGCATCAGTCCTGCCGGTGAAAGCGGATTGAACTTGCCTGCCTCGTACTGGTCCAGCAGCTCGCTGCCGCGGTACAGCATCAGGCAAAGCGCGCTCAAATGCGTCGGCTTGATAATGTTAATCGCCTTAGCAGTTGCCAGTGCGTGGCGTTCGCTGCCCTCCGCACCTGCCAGCCCCAGAATAATCATCATAGAAAGCTTCATGCCGCTGGCGGTAACTCTGCGTCCCGCTTCAATCGCCTGCTCGGCATCAACGCCCTTGTTGACAGCCTTCAGCGTAGCATCGTCGCCTGTTTCCATACCGTAATACAAAAGCTTCAGGCCTGCTTCCTTCAGCTGGCGCAGCTCCTCCTCGCTCTTGCGCAGAATATCCTTGGGCGCAGCATAGCTGGCAACGCGCTGCAGATGCGGAAACTGCTCGCGCAGTACCTGCAGAATCTTCAGCAGCTTGGCCGTAGGCAGCACCAAAGCATCGCCGTCCGCCAAAAAGACGCGGCGCACCTTGTTCTTGCCGTAATGGGCCGCCAGCGCTATCTGACGGGAAATTTCTTCATCCTTTAAAATCTGAAAGGGAACACCTCTGTACATGTTGCAGTAGGTGCATTTATTATGTGCGCAGCCGCGCGTAACGCGCAAAATAAAGCTGCGTGCCTCACTGGGAGGTCTGAAGACTGGTGTGTCATATGAATCAAAAAACATTTCTACTATTCTACCTCATTTTACTTTGATTGATTTGGCGCCAGTTTGAGATCTCAGAGATTTTGTAAAGTATAGTACACTTTAATATTATTATACTAGATTTTTCGCCATTTGTAACGTCCAACTGAAAACTTTTTGTTACTTTTTTTACAGAGATTTTGTGAAACATTGTCAGAGTGTAAAATAACTGTGATTTCCCGCGCCTGCAGACAACGGCAAGAACGCTTGGGCAGGCAAATTTACGCATAAAAAAGCACGCCAGCGGCAAATGCCGGCGCGCTAAAAGGCAGACGCCTATCATACCATATTACTTTTTTCGGTAAGCATAACGCTTTACAGCATCAGCTTATCATTTGCGTTTTCTGCGCAGGAAGAAGAAGGCAGCACCACCGATGATAATTACGCCGCCGATAATCGTCAGCAGGCCAAAACCGTCATCGTCATCCTCATTTTCTTCCTCATCCTCGGCAGCGGGCAGCTCTGCCGTGCCCACAGCCACCGGCCATTGGCTCTTCATCTCGCCGTGGACTGCCGTAACGGTAACCACGCCGTCAGCCTTGCCGATCAGCTTGCCATCTTCGATAACGGCAATTTTTTCATCGCTCACGCTCCACTCCGGTGTCACGCCGTCAGCCTCGCCCACAACGTAGGCCTCCAGCTTCAGCGCCTCGTCTATTCCCAAGTGCGCCGGCAGATTCGGAGCCTCCAGCTTCGGCTCATAGGCGGTAATCTGCGTCATAAAGGCCTTTTCGCCCTTTTCCAACAGCAGCTTGCCGGTAATCGTCGCAGTTCCCGGCTTCACAGCCAAAAGCTGCACATCGCCGTCCACCTTCACTATATCACTATTGGAAGAACGCAAATCAGTTACATTATAGCCTACGCAGCCCGGCAGCGAAGCAACAATCCTTGTACGCTCGCCCACCTTCAGGCTGGTCTCCTCCGGAGCCACCGTCACCAGCGGGCTAAGCTCGGAAGCTGCGGTTGCAGGCAGGTCGGGAGCATCCTCGTCACCCTCCAGCTCGCCGCTTTCGATTGCAGGGCCTTCCAGCTCCTCCTCCTCTACGAGCGGTGCTCTTTTGGCTGCCAGCATATTAATCGGGTCACCGTAAATAAGGCTCACCTCATCCTCCTTATCGTTGCGGTACACAGCGCTCAAATCGGCAGCTACCAAAAATTTAGCGATAACCTTGCCCTCATCATCCAGCGCCGTCAGCTGGTAGAACCAGCCGTCCACAGGCTCCTCCGCATAGAGCAGCTTATAATCATCAACATCCTCCGGCAAGCCCGTCTGCTTTTCCGGCAGGCCGGCAAGCAATGCAGCGGCCGCAGCTTCTGATACATCAAAGCTGTCCTCGTTGAAGCTGTATTCACCCTGCACATCAAGCGGCAGCGGTCCGTCCTGATAGGCGGTAATGCTCTTGTCCTTCAGTACGAAGCGCAGTTCTACCGTATCATTATTTTGGTAATCTACTTCGGCAATGCCGTCGCCGTCCTCGTTGATTTCAAAAACACCGGCAGTAACAAAATCCTCCGCACTGTCCTCTTCCTCACTGCCGCGCATAACCTTCAGCTCGTAAAGATATTTGTCATCGCCCAAGGGCTTGATATTCAGTACGCCGTTATTATACTGGCTGCTTTCTGTCCACACATAGCAGCCGGCCGTATTCTTCCAGTCATTTTTGGAGGCGGCGCCTGCCAGCAGCGTCAGGCTGCACAGCAGCAGGGCAAGCATAACAGCTACGATAATACGCATCATTTTTTCTTTCATTATGCTCCCCTCCTCAAATGCTCAGACGGAATTTGGCAGTTTTGGGATTAACGCCATCCATCCAATACTTCACAGTGTATACGCCCTTAGCACATTTTTTGCCGCTGTTGCCGCTCGCCCAGCCGTTCCAGCTGAAGGCAAAATCCTGATTGGCATTTCTTGCCTTATATTTCGTGCTGTAGACCAGCTTGTTATTTTTATTGAAAATCTGGGCATAGCAGGTCTTGCCCGTGGAATTATTCTTTTTGAAATACAGGCGCTGGTAAACATCGCCGTTGCCCTTGCGGATAATCTTGGACGCTCGGAACTGCATCTTGCTCTGCGGCTTGTAGCTGATGTTGACTGTCTTTTTAACCGCACCGCCCTTGCCGAAGCTGCTGGTCGTTACCAAGCGATATCTGCCCGGCTTCAGGTTTTTCATATCATAGCTGTAGGGTACAAAGCGGAAATATTTATCACCGTCATAGTACCATTTTTTCAGCTCGCGCTGCTTCCAGCGCACAACAACCTTATTATCCTTGTTGAGCAGCACCGCCTTATCCTTCATAGGCCCCTTGCCCTCTACATAGCGCTGCACATTCAGCTTGGTACCGTTTACCTTAATAGTTGTTTTGTACTGCGTCGCCGCCCACGCCAATGCCGTAAAAGCCACGAGCATCGCCAGGCACGCCCCGAGCGCAACCTTCAGCCGTTTCATTTTTCCGCCTCCTAACCGCCGGATATAAAAAGACCCGGCATATACTTCTTCATTTACAGTATATACCGGGTCAATATTAACTATAAGTAACCTTTAGTTAAGAGTTGGGGAAAAAGCGCTCCAGCTGATGTCTTTTATTTTTGGCCGCCGCATCAATCTGCAGCTTGGCAAAAATTTTGTTGAGATATTGCTTAATCGTCCCCTCCGACAGGGACAATCTTTGCGCAATCTCCCTGTTCGTATGGCGTGCCGCTGCCAGCTGCGCTATCTGCAGCTCCTGCTCCGTCAGCTCCTGCAGGCCTGCTTCGGCAAAGCGTGCGGACATAATCTGTCCCCGGCCCGCTTCCAGCTGCTGCCCCAAGTGCAACGCCGCTGCCGCCGCTGCTGAAAATTCACCTTGCAGCTCCTGCTCCAGATAAGGACGCAGCAGCGCTATGTTCTGTGCCAACGGCAGCACAAGCTTATCCGCCTCAGCCATTGCCAGCGCCTGCTTCAGCGAAGCACGGCAGCTCGTTACATCGCCTCTGCCGGCAAAAGCCGCAGCTCTTTGCACCTGCAAATACAGCAGGCACAAAAAATTACTGTAGGGACGGCATTCCTGCTCCCAATCGGACCAGCGCACCAAAAGCTCCGTATACTGCCCTTGTGCCAGCAGGCACTGGGCACTGATATAGTTGCGGCAGGGACGCGCAGGATAAAGCACCGAAGGCTGCTGTCCGTTTCCGTCTGTCAGCCAGCTTGGGATATATTCCGGCTTGCCCAGCAATGCATAGTAAAAGCCGGCGCACATATCGGCAGTATTCAGCAGCATGCTCTGCTTCCAGGGCTGCAGCTGCCACTGATGGCGGCTGTAGGCCTCCGCCTTACTGCTGTAAATGCCGCGGAAAAGATCGCGCTGCATCTCCAAAAAATCACAGCAGATGGTAATACACTCCTGCCCATGCTTTTCCGCCTGATAATACGCCTTCTGCAGAGGCATATCCACTTCGTCAATGCGTCCCTGCAGCAAAAGTGCTTCCGCCTCCGTCAGCTCGGCGGCTCCGGCACCGTGCCAGCCGCTCAGCAGATAGTATGGTGGCATACACTCCTGCATATCCTCCACCGTCTGCCGCAGACTGCAGCCCGTGCGTAAATACAGCCCCAGAACACTGGGCGCGCCGAAGGTCCAGATGCCCTGCTTGCTGAGCGTCTGCGGAGCACCGCTCAGCAGCTTGTAGGCACGCCGATGATGCTCGCTCATACCGGTGATGCTGTTGAAGGCCAAAAAGCTCAGAATAACCTCCAGCTCGCCGTAATAATTATCGCGCTCGCGCTGGCTGAGGGCAGTGTTGCGCTCCAGCGCCGTTACGTACCATTCCTTGCCCTGCAGCATTTCCGGCACCATGTTCAGCGAAAACATGCGGCGCATAATAATCAGCACCGCCTGCGGATACTGCCACAATATTTCCGGCGGACATTCGCGCAGCCAGTCGAAAAGATGCTGCCTGTGCTGCGGGCGCATCGACCAGTCGCGCAGCTGCTGCACTGCAGCCAGCAGGCCGTCAAAATTACGGCCGCGGTACAGCCAGTCCATCGCTTCCTCGTACTCCCTCTGCTGCGCGTACCATTGTCCCAAGCGACGGAAGTACATTTGCTGCTCAGCCTCCGGCAGCAGGCCGAAGGCGTGGCGCGTTGCCTGCTTCAGCATATGGTGACAGCGCAGTCTGCCGTTGGCCAGCCTGATAATAAAGGCGTTGCATTCCAACAGCCTGCTTACAGACTCTCTGCAGCTTGTGCCATAAGCAAAGGCCACCTGCTCCGGCGTGAATTCCTCCGGCTGCCCCATAAGCAGCAGCAAGCGCTGCTGCTCCGACGGCAGCGGCCGCAGCAGTACATTGGCTATCATCTCATAAACGCTGCCTGCATCAAGGCAAAAGCGCTGATACCTGTCGTAATTCAAAAAATTAAGATAGGTAACGGAAAACCAGCCCTCGCAGGCCTCATGCAACGCATCCAGCTGCTGCGCTGTAAGCTGCAGACCGCATCTGCTGCTGTATTCCGCCAGTTCGTCACGCTGCAGCGCCAGGTCATGCTTATCAAGGCAAAAGACCTTACGTCCCAGCTCCAGCAGACGGCTGCCGTCAAAAATCTGCCCTCTGCTTACCAGCAGCAGGTGCAAATCAGCAAAGCCTGCCTTGCTCAGAGCAAAGAGAAAATCAATCGCCTCGCTGCTTTCCAGCAGATGCAAATCATCTATAAACCAATAGACAGGCTCCTGCGGCAGCAGCTGACGGAACAGCTCCAGTACCAGCGTTTTGGCGTTGGCATCGGCAGGTAAAGACTGCTGCAGCAGCGCAGCGCCCAGCTCCGTATTTTGCCAGCTGTGGCACACTCCCTGCCAGAAGGCCTCGGCACCGGCGCCGTAAATACTCTGGCGCAGTACCTTTTTGCCGCAGCACTCCTGCTCCTGCAAAAAGTACTGCACTGCCAGTGTTTTGCCGTAGCCCATGGGAGCAACAACCAGCGTTGTTCCCGCTGTCTGCAACTCTGCCAAAAGCTCTTTTATTCTCTTGGAATAATATAAATTATTGAGCCTTTTCATAGTGTTTTTACTTAATTACGTTCTGCGGTGCTCCCGCCAGCCATTTTTCGATGTTGGCAAAAACGATATCGGCACGTGCAGCCAGTGCTTCTGCGCTGGCGAAGGCCACGTGCGGTGTCAGCACGGTGTTCTTCGCATGGCACAGAGGATGCTCCGGTGCAATCGGCGGCTCGCCCTCAAACACATCAATGCCTGCGCCCGCCAATCTTCCTTCGTTCAGCGCCTGTGCCAGTGCCTCGCTGTCCACAACAGGACCGCGCGCAGTATTCAGCAGTACGGCAGTCGGCTTCATCTTCGCAATAGCCTCGGCATTAATCAGTCCGCGGGTTGCGTCCGTCAGCGGCACATGCAGGCTGACAAAATCGCTGGCAGCCAAAAGCTCATCCAGACTTACATAGCTTACACCGTCAGCCTGCAGCTCTGCCTTCGGAGTGCGGCTGTAGGCCAGCACCTTGCAGCCGAAGGCAGCGGCAATCTTCGCCACTCTGCTGCCAATCGCACCGGTGCCCACTACGCCGAAAGTTTTGCCGAAAAGCTCAAAGCCTACCAGACCATCCTTCGTTCCTGCCTGACGGCAGCGTGCATCACAGGGAACGATGTTGCGGATAACGCTGATAGCCAGGCCGAAGGTCAGCTCTGCTACCGCATTGGTAGAATAGCCTGCGGCATTGCACACCAGCACACCGCGCTCACGGCAGGCAGCCAGCGCAATATGGTCTACACCGGTAAAGGCTACAGACAGCATTTTCAAATTAGGGCAGGCGTTGATAATCTCCGCACTCAGCGGCTGGTTGGCCAGCATGATAACATCTGCCTGCTGTACACGTGCGAGCAGCTTCTCCTGGTCTGTTTCCTTTGCGGTATAATAAACGAAATCATGACCTGCAGCCTGCAGCGGCGCTGCCAGTGCATTTATCTGTTCCATCTTTACGCCTAACGGCTCCATAACTACTATTTTCATCAACGCACCTCCGAAAAAGTCTGTATTTTTTTACTTATCATCTACATATTACTACCGCAGGAATTGATTAGCAAGGAGGAATTTTTTCCCTTTGCGGCTGCAAGGATGATTAGCAACCGCCGCAAATACAAAAAAGCCGTTCTTCTTTCGAAGAACGGCATATTTTCGTTGGTGATCCACCCGAGACTCGAACTCGGGACACCCTGATTAAAAGTCAGGTGCTCTACCAACTGAGCTAGTGAATCATTTGTCGCCATAAATTAGCAACATTAATAGTATACAGACTAACACAAGGAAAGTCAAGTACTTTTTAAAATATTTTTGCTGTTTTTTCAGCAGCCTAAGCTTACAGCAGCTCTTTCAGAACGATGGTCTGCTCACGGTTAGGACCAACGGAGATAATACCCAGCTCAACACCGGATACCTCGCTGATTTTAGCCAGATATTTCTTAGCGTTTTCCGGCAGCTCGTCATAGTTGCGGATGCCGCTGATATCGGTCATCCAACCGTCGAACTCTTCGAAAATCGGCTCAACCTTAGCCAGAACGTTCAGGCTTGCAGGAATGCGTTTGAGAACCTCATCGCCAATCTTGTAGCCAACGCACATTTTAATCTTCGGCATTTGGTCGAGGATATCCAGACGGGTAATTGCCAGATAATCCAAGCTGTTCAGGCGTGCGCTGTAACGCAGCATGAAAGCATCCAGCCAGCCGCAGCGACGCGGACGACCGGTTACGGTGCCGTATTCATGGCCGGTTTCGCGGATTTGGTTGCCGGGGCCGTCGGTATCCAGCAGCTCGGTGATGAAGGGTCCTTCACCAACGCGGGTAGTATAAGCCTTAACTACGCCGACAACATGGTCGATGAAGCGGGGACCTACGCCGCTGCCGGTGCAGGCATTACCTGCAGTCGGGTTGGAGCTGGTAACATACGGATAGGTACCATGGTCGATATCGAGGAAGGTAGCCTGTGCGCCTTCAAACAGAACGTTTTTGCCGGCGCTGAACAGCTCATCCATAACAACGCCGGTGTCGGCAACATACGGACGCAGCTCTTCTGCATAAGCCAGATATTCCTTCAGTACGGTATCATAGTCAAACGGTTCTGCACCGTAAATTTTGGTGATAATAGCATTTTTTGCTTCCAGATTAACCTTCAGCTTATCAGCAAAGGTTTCGGGCTCCATCAGATCGCAGATACGGATGCCTACGCGAGCAACCTTATCCATGTAGCAGGGGCCGATGCCGCCTTTGGTGGTGCCGATTTTGTGATTGCCCAGTGCTTCCTCCTGCAGCTCATCAAGACGTTGATGATACGGCAGAACAACGTGTGCACGGTCAGAGATAACCAGATTGCTGCAATCAATGCCCTTTTCCTTCATGCCGGCGATTTCAGCCAGCACAACGCCGGGGTTGATTACAACGCCATTGCCCAGAACGTTAGTCTTATCATTGAACAGTACGCCGGAGGGCAGCAGACGCAGCTTATAATTAACATTATTAACTACAACGGTATGGCCTGCATTGGAACCGCCGCTGTAACGAACTACAGCATCAGCCTTTTGCGCCAAATAGTCAACAATTTTACCTTTACCTTCATCGCCCCATTGGGCGCCTAATACTACAACAGATGACATTAGCAGTCACTCCTTATCAAAATTATAAACCAAATCTAGCAAAAATCTCGTCAACGTGGCGCAGCATCGGTTTCGGATCGAAGCAATGCTCAACCTCTTCGTCAGTCAGATATTTTTTGATATCCGGATCAGCTTCAACGTTGGTCTTGAAGTCAGCGCCTTGCAGCCAACGAGCCATAGCGTTGCGTTGTACCCATTTGTAAGCGTCCTCACGCAGTACACCTTTGGTAACCAGAGCAATCAGCAGGTTTTGGCTGAAAATCAGACCGCCGGTTTTGTTCATGTTGGCAATCATTGCATCAGGATATACCAGCAGCTTGTCGATGATGTTGGAGAATTTACGCAGCATATGGTCCAGAGCAATAGTTGCGTCCGGCAGAATAACGCGTTCTACAGAAGAATGGGAGATATCGCGTTCATGCCACAGGGTTACATCCTCCAGAGCTGCTACTGCATAACCGCGCAGCAGGCGAGCCATACCGGAAACCTTTTCGCAGGTGATAGGATTACGTTTATGCGGCATAGCGGAAGAACCCTTTTGGCCGGGTGCAAAATATTCTTCAGCTTCACGGATATCGGTACGTTGCAGGTTACGGATTTCGGTTGCCATCTTATCCAGAGAGGAACCGATGATTGCCAGAGTAGTCATGAAATGTGCATGACGGTCACGTTGGATAACCTGGGTTGCCAGGCGTACCGGAGTGAGCTCCAGCTTTTCGCAGACATATTTTTCTACAAACGGATCGATGTTGGAGTAAGTGCCTACAGCACCGGACAGCTTGCCGACTGCCATCATTTCACGCGCTTGTTTCAGACGTTCAATGTCACGCTCGATTTCAGCGGACCACAGCAGGAATTTCATACCGAAGGTCATCGGTTCTGCGTGGATACCGTGAGTACGGCCGATCATAACGGTATATTTGAATTCAGCGGCACGACGGCGCAGAATTTCATGGAAGTTTACCAGATGACGCATAATCAGGTCTGCGGATTGTACGGTCATGTAGCACAGTGCAGTATCCTTTACGTCGCTGGAGGTCAGGCCTTTGTGAATGTATTTGGACGCATCGCCTACATACTCAGCCACATTAGTCAGGAAAGCAATAACATCATGGTTGGTAACTGCTTCAATTTCCTTAATGCGGTCCAGACGGAAGTCAGCCTTCGTCTGAATATCCTTCAGCGCTTCGTCAGGCACAATGCCCAGTTTGTTCATAGCCTCGCAAGCCAGAATTTCTACCTTCAGCATGGTACGGAATTCATTTTCGAGTGTCCAGATATTACCCATTTCAGGATGAGTATAACGATCAATCATTTTTGTATGCCTCCCAAGACAATTTTATTCATGAAAAAACATCTGAAAGCCACAGATATTACCTTCAGATTCTTCACTACACTTTGTTGCATAAATATCATATCATTTTCCGCGTCTTATCGCAAGCTTTATGAACATTTTTTGTTGATTTTAGGTAAAATATTCGGTTTTTCTTCGCAGCTTCCTTGTAAGCTTTTTTACACTTATCAGAAAAAATCTTTTGCCAAGAGAATAAATTTCACGCTTTTAGCCCCCATCAGGCAATGCTCAAAAAGTCCCGAGATTTTGAAATCCCGGGACTTTTATTATGATGCTGTATTTTATGCTCAGCTTTCGCGCTTCGTAAAGCCGACAAATTTGGTGAACTGCTTCTGGAAGAACAGATTAACAGTATCAACCGGACCGTTACGGTGCTTGGCTATAATCAGCTCGGTATGCTTGTTTTCCGTTTCCGGATTGTAGTAATCCTCGCGGTACAGGAATGCTACGATATCCGCATCCTGCTCCAGAGAACCGGATTCACGCAGGTCACTGAGCATAGGGCGTTTAACCTGACGCGATTCAACGCTACGGCTCAGCTGTGACAGCGCCAGCACCGGCACATCCAGCTCACGCGCCAAGGCCTTCAGCGAGCGGGAAATTTCCGAAACCTCCTGCTGACGGTCGCCGGAATAATTGCGCTTGCCGCTGCCCTGCATCAGCTGCAGGTAATCGACAACAATCAAATCCAGGCCATGCTCTGCCTTCAGGCGACGTGCACGGCTACGCATATCCATCGCCGTAATGCCCGCCGTATCATCAATATAGATTTTCGCACGGCTCATCGTATCGCAGGCATCCCAAAGGTGCGTCCAGTCCTCGTCATGCATCTCGCCTACACGCAGGCGCTGGCTGTCGATGCCTGCTTCGGCGCAAAGCATACGGTTAACCAGCTGCTCCTTGCTCATTTCCAGGCTGAAGAAGGCTACACTGCGCGGTTCGCCGCCGATGACTTTGTGCGCACGCAGCGCTACGTTCTGCACAATGTTCAGCGCCAGCGCAGTTTTACCCATGGAAGGACGCGCTGCCAAAATAATAAAATCGGAAGGATGCAGACCGCTCGTCAGCTTATCCAGATCCGCAAAGCCTGCAGGCAGACCTGTAAGACCGCCCTTGTTCTGCAGCAGACTTTCGATGCTCTGCACGCTGTCCATCAATACATCGTTAATCGCTGTAAAATCCGTCTTTTTCTTGCGGTTGGAAATTTCCAGAATGCGGCTTTCCGCAGTATCCAGCAGTGTACCGACATCCTCATTGGCCTCATAGCCCATAGCCGCAATTTCGGTAGAAACGCGCACAAGCTGACGCAGAACCGATTTTTCGGCAACAATATCCGCATGGTATTTAACGTTGGCCGCCGTCAGCACAACATTTGCCAGACTGGTGATGTAGGCAATGCCGCCGATATCCTCCAGTTTATTGTCACGCTTGAGGATTTCCGTAACAGTAACCATATCTACTGCTTCATTTTTATTATAAAGCTCCAGCATTGCACTAAAGATAACGCGATGCGCTTCGCGGTAAAAATCATCCGCCGACAGCACTTCGGTCGCCTTGGCAATAGCTTCTTTATCAATCAGCATCGCGCCAAGCACAGCCTGCTCCGCTTCTATATTTTGCGGTGGCACTCTTTCTTCAATCACTCGCTTCTACCTCCTGTCAGTAATCTTTTCATTCATATTATTATACATTATTTGCTACAAAGCTGAAAGCTTTTTATTTGAACAGTATCAATGCTAAAACAAAAACAACCTCCCGCAAGCAATAGCCTAAGGGAGATTGTTCGTATAGTTTTTCCTATTAAAAGCTACAGCGCCACCTCAGCGAACTCTGTGCCCTCCTGCTCCAGCTCTATCTGCTGATTGAGGTTCTCTGTCAGCCAGGCCTCGGCTTCCGCCTTTTGTTCAGTGCGCATTTTAAGGATAACCTTGGCGCGCAGGTCATACTGCACATCGGCAATCTCAAAAAGCTGCTGCTGATAAAGCACATTCAAAATGCGTCCGACACTGTTCACATCATATAAAAAGCTGTAATAGCCCAGCAAAATTTTCTGCGCCAGGCCAGCTTCCTTCACCGCGCCTGCCACGCTGCCGCTGTAAGCGCGCACAAGCCCGCCTGCGCCCAGCTTAATACCGCCGAAGTAACGTGTCACCACGGCTGCTGTTTCCGTCAGTCCGTTTTTACGCAGCACCTCCAGCATAGGAATGCCGGCAGTACCGCTCGGCTCGCCATCGTCACTGGAGCGCTGTGCCAGATCATCAACGATATAGGCGGAGCAGTTATGTGTTGCATCCCAGAACTCTTTTTTTACGGCCTTAATAAATTCCTGGGCCTCTGCTTCGCTATGCACCTTTTTCAGCGAGCAGATAAAACGTGATTTTTCAATCACAATTTCTTTGCGGTAATCTCTGCTTATAGTATACAAGTAGCGTACCTCCGTCCGTATTTTTCGCAATTTATATTAACATTATAACACAATTCTGCTGTTTTTAAAATTTTTTACCGTTTTTTACAGCAAACTCTTTATTTTCTCTTCTGTCTTTGTTATAATAGTGGACATTACAGACAAAGGAGAGAGCATTGCCGCTACTCTCTAAAATTATTATTTTTTTATTAAGGGAAAGAGGTAATTTCATAATGAAACAATTTTGTGCTTTAATCGGCAAATTCTTTGGCATCATCGCCATCGTTTTTCTGGTTCTCGGCCTCACAATGCCGCAGAACTTTTTGTGGGTATTAGGTAAGGTGCACGGCATCAGCGTCCTGAGCTGTATGCTCGGCATCGTAATGTTCGGTATGGGCACCACACTGAACCTGAAGGACTTCGCGCTGGTACTGAAACGCCCGCTCGATATTCTCATCGGCTGCTGCGCTCAGTATTTCGTAATGCCCTTCCTGGCATACCTGCTGTCCGTTGCCTTTAATCTGGACCCGGCACTGACCACCGGCGTTGTGCTGGTAGGCACCTGCCCCGGCGGTACCTCCTCCAACGTAATCACCTTTATGTCCAAGGGTGACGTTGCTCTTTCCGTAACCATGACCAGTGTTTCCACTGTACTTTCTCCGATTCTGACTCCGTTCATTACCTACATGATTATCGGTGAAAAGATTAACTTTGACCCGGTCGGTATGTTCTGGAGCATCGTACAAATCGTTATTCTGCCTATCTGCTTAGGTTTGGCTGTTAAATCCTTCCTGCCCAAGCTGGCCGAAGCAGCAACCGACTATCTGCCGGCTGTATCCTCCATTGCAATTTCTCTGATTATCGCCGGTGTTATCGGCGCCAGCCGCGACCTGATTTTAAAGGCTCCCGGCCTGATTCTGCTGGTAGTTATACTGCATAACTGCTGCGGTTACGCTCTCGGCTTTGCCATCGCCCGCTTCACCGGCCTCAGCTGGAAAAAGGCTGTTGCCTTGTCCATCGAAGTTGGTATGCAAAACTCCGGTCTGGCAACCGGCCTGGCAAAAGCACACTTTGCCGCTCTGCCTGCCGCAACCGTTCCCGGTGCAGTTTTCTCCGCATGGCACAATATTTCCGGTGCTCTGCTGGCATGGGCTTATCAAAACTACCTGAATCCGAAATTTGACCCGGATTACGCTAAGGAAGAAGCTGCAGAAGCAGAACCTGCCAAGGCTTAAAAATTAAATTTGACCTAAATATTATTAATAACCTTATGACCGGTACTTCGGTACTGCGCCATAAGGTTATTTTTGTGCTATAATATTAGTTACAAAAATTCGAAGAAAAGAGTTATATTTATGGACGATAAAGAACAAAAATTCAAAACCTACCGTTCGCTCAGCGACATGCACAACTTCCGCCTGCGCCTGTTTGCGGAGGGTATCCTCACCGGTATCTTCGCCGGCATAGTTATCAGCTTCTTCCGCTTCGCCCTCTCGGAGATGGAATACCTGCGCGGAGCGCTCTACAACCGCCTATGGGTGAGCGACTGGAGCATCAACGCCTGCTGGTTCGCCGTGCTCATCGCCATCGCCTTTATCCTGCACAAGCTCAACTGCATCGAGCCTATGGCGGCAGGCAGCGGCATTCCGCAGGTTAAGGGAGCAATTTTAGGCCTGATGAAAATGCGTTGGCTGCACATTCTCTGGGTTAAGCTCACCGCCGGCATCATCGGCATCGGCGCCGGTCTTTCCCTGGGACGCGAAGGCCCTTCCATCCAACTGGGCGCAGTAGCTGCGCAGGGCGTCAGCCGCCTCATGGGACGCACCCGCATGGAGGAACGCTATCTGCTGACCAGCGGTGCCAGCGCCGGTCTTGCGGCAGCCTTCAACGCTCCGCTCGCCGGTGTAATCTTTGCTTTGGAGGAGCTGCACCGCAACTTTTCCATCATGGTTCTGCTGCCCTCCATGGCAGCAGCCTTCACTGCGACGATTATTTCCCGCGCTATTTTCGGTCGAGCGACAATTTTTGATATCCCCGACTTACAGCTGCTTCCCATCATCTATTACGGCATCGTCATTCTGGTTGCTCTCGCCAGCGGTCTGGCAGGTGTCATTTTTAACTGGGGACTGCTGAACATCGGCCGCTTTTACAGCCTGCCCTGCTTCAAGCGTCCGGTAGAGAAAATTGCCTTTGCCCTTATCTGCGCCGGCATTTTAGGCTACTTTCTGCCCGAGGTTTTGGGCGGCGGCAACGATCTTATCAACCATCTGGCCAAAACACCTGTATCCTTGCAGCTTCTGCTGATTTTTCTTGCAGGCAAGCTGATTTTTACGCTCATCAGCTACGGTTGCGGCGTTCCCGGCGGTTTCTTTCTGCCGATGCTCGTTATCGGCGCTCTCTGCGGCAGCATTTGTGCTCAGATTCTGATTATGCTTGGCTGGATTGAGCCTGCATATGCCACAAATATTATGGTTGTTGCTATGGCGGCACTTTTTGCTTCCTCCGTACGCGCGCCTATCACAGGCACCGTGCTGATAATGGAAATGACCGCCAGCTACCAACAGCTGCTTTCGCTGGCAATTGCTGCCATGGTAGCCTTCGTCATTGCGGAGCTGTGCCACAGCAAGCCCATCTACGAAGAGCTGATGCAGCGCATGCTGCACAAAAAAGCGCCAGAACCGGCTGTACTGGAGCAGCGCAATGTTATCGAGCTGGCAGTTTGCAGCGGCAGCAGTGTCAGCGGCAAGCTTATCAAAGATATTCCCTGGCCTCCCAATACACTCTTAGTAGATGTCAAGCGCGGTGAATCTCAGCTCATCCCGGCAGGTGATACACGCCTGCTCAGCGGCGATTTCATTTATGTTCTCACAGCTACAGAGCATGTAGAAGAGCTGACGAAAATGGTAGAAGAATAATTATATACTGTACATAAAAACAGAGAGCCTGCGCTCAGCGCAGACTCTCTTATTTTTTGGCTTATTACAGGCCAAGCATTACATCAATAATTTCTTTATCGGTTTCTACCATGCCCTGGCTGGCAATTTTGCCAACTGCAGCAATGGTTTCATCGGCAGTATTTTGGACAATACCGTCACCGCCGGCAAAGTTTCGCTCTGCCACGGACATATCAACGCCCATCAGACCGCCTTCAACAGCCATAGCAATTTTAGCTGCGCAGGAGGATTTAGCACCATCGCAGATAATACCGCTGTTGATAGCCAGAGCATTTTCTACAGCATGCTCAATCTGGTCATCAGTACAGTCATACAGGAAAGCGATTGCCGCACCGGCACCGCAGCCTGCGCTGATAGCACCGCAGTAAGCGGACAGCTTGCCGATGCCCTGTTTCAGGTAGATGGTAACAAGGTCACTCAGCAGTACTGCGCGCAGCATTTTTTCTTCGCCTGCAGCCAGTGCATGAGCATAAACAACAACGGGAACGGAAGCGGTAATGCCCTGGTTGCCGCTGCCAGAGGTAATTACTACCGGAAGCTCGCAGCCGTTCATACGCGCGTCACTGCCTGCAGCAGCGCTGGCACGTGCGCGGATACGCAGACTGTCCGGATCGCGGCGCAGCAAAATCTTGCCGATGCTGGCACCGTAATCATTGGTCAGGCCTTCTTTGGAAATAGCCATATTGAAATCAATCTGGCGCTGCAGCAAATGCTTAACATTATCTAACGGCATATTGCGGGCCGCATCGAGAACGTCTTCAATTCTCCACAGGCTCTTAGCCTCTTCTTCAGCAGGCACAATCGGTTTTTCTAAAACAGTAACGCCATTTTTCTTGATGCAGGTAACATTAGTGTGGTCTGTGCGGATAGTTACCTCGGCATTATTGCCGCCTGCTGCCAGGAAAATGCGGATATAGAAAATATCCGGTTCTTCGGAAACGTGAATATTAATCTTGCCGGATTCAGCCAACGCCTTAATTTCAGCCTTTTCCTCTTGGTTAATATAAGCCAGAACCTCCAGCTGACGCTCGGAATGAGCGGCAACGACACCGGCAGCGCAGGCAACCTCGATGCCCTTCATCTTGTTGGTGTTCGGAACAACAACGCTTTTAACGTTTTTGATAATATTACGGCTAACCCAGATTTCAATTTGCTCCGGGAAAGCTCCTAATTGCTCGCGGCATACAGCAGCACAGTAAGCAATGGCGATAGGCTCGGTACAGCCCATGGCGGGAATAAGCTCCTCCGCCAACGCCTCCTCGTAAACAGCATATTTATTTTGCATAAGCACATCCTCCAAAATTCGGCTGCAGTCCCTCGCAGCCTAATAGTTTTTCCGAAAGCATTATTGCCTAAAGCTTCCGACAATTCACTATATATTTTAAATCAAAAGCAGCTTTCAGGCAAGTGCTTAAATCACACAATAAAAAGGACTGAAGCTCTCAGGCTCCAGTCCTCAATAAACAACGTCACGAAGCGTTGCTTTTTGCTTTTTACATTTTAATTTTTGCTTCTTCTGCCAGCTTCGGTCCGTACTCGCCAAAATCAAAGGTAGCAAAATAATCTGCCGGGGTTTCCGCACGGCGAATCATTTTAACACTGCCGTCCTCCTGCAGCAGCAGCTCGGCACTGCGCAGCTTGCCGTTATAGTTATAGCCCATAGAGAAGCCATGTGCGCCGGCATCATGAATAAAGAGCAGGTCACCGATATTAATTTCCGGCAGCATTCTGTCTACGGCAAATTTATCGTTGTTCTCGCACAGGCCGCCGGTTACATCATACTTATGGTCGCAGGGAGCGTTTTCCTTGCCCATAACGGTAATATGATGATAGGAACCATAAATAGCGGGACGCATCAGGTTAGCAGCGCAGGCATCACAGCCGATATATTCTTTGTAGATATGCTTTTGGTGGATAGCGGTAGTTACCAGAGCGCCATTCGGTGCCAGCATGTAACGGCCAAGCTCGGTGAACAGCTTAACATCACCCATGCCTGCCGGAACGAGTACCTCTTCAAACACCTTGCGCACGCCTTCGCCGATTGCCAGTACATCGTTATCCTGCTGCTCCGGCTTGTAGGCAATACCGATACCGCCGCTGAGGTTGATAAAGGAGATATGCGCGCCGGTTTTTTCCTTCAGCTCAACTGCCAGCTCGAACAGAATACGTGCCAGCTCCGGATAGTATTCGTTGGTAACGGTATTAGAAGCCAGGAAGGCATGAATACCGAAATTCTTTACGCCCTTGCTCTTGAGGATTTTATAAGCCTCAATAATCTGCTCATGAGTCATACCGTATTTTGCATCGCCGGGGTTATCCATAATGTTGTTGGCAATGGCAAAATGTCCGCCGGGATTGTAACGGCAGCAGACGGTTTCCGGAATATCGGCAACCTTCTCCAAAAAGTCAATATGAGTAATATCATCCAGATTGATGGTTACATTCAATTTACGAGCCAATTTAAAGTCCTCTGCCGGAGTTGCATTGGAGGAGAACATAATCTCGCTCTCCTTAAAGCCTACGGCATCGCTCATCTGCAGCTCGGTATAGGAGGAGCAGTCGGCACCGCAGCCCTCTTCGCGCAAAATCTGCAGCAGATAGGGGTTAGGAGTAGCCTTTACTGCGAAATATTCTTTAAAACCCTTATTCCAGGAAAAAGCCTTGTTCACCAGACGCGCGGTGCGACGGATGCCGGCCTCATCATACAGATGGAACGGAGTAGGATATTGGGAAACGATTTTTTCTAATTGTTCTTTAGTAACAAAAGGAATTTTCTTAGACATTTATATCACCTTTCTGTAATTTAATCAGCGCAATTTCATTCTGCAGCGCTTCCTTAAATAAATCAACTAAATTGCGTTTGCAGGAATACAAACAGGTTGAATCCTCATCATCCTGTAAATCTCCTGTCAAAACGGTGTGTGAATCGGCAATCAGACGAATCTGCTCGCTTTGCTTATTTGTTCCGTAGCAGATTGCTCCCGGCAAAGAAAAGCTTTTATCGCCGATAACTACTACCTTCAAGCCTCGCTGCAAAGCAGCCTGCAGCTCCGGCAGCAGCAGCTCCAGCATTCTGCTGTTAGCCGACAGATAAATTCTTGCCTGTGCCTGACGCACGGTATTGCGCAGTTTATTTATAATCTCTTGCGCACCCTTAATGGTGATATACCCCTCAGGATCATTATTCAGCACCGGCAGCTGCTGGAGTATATCTTTTTTTATCTCCTCCAGGCAACTGATTTTGTTGCTGCAAAACTCGGCAGCAGGCACCGGAGTATAGCGCGTTACCTTGCCCTCCTCCAGCACATACGCTGCTCCCTTATCCACCAGTCCTGCCAGCGCAGTGTAGGTGTTAGAGCGCGAAATGCCGGTCTGCTTGGCTGCTTCGTAGCCGGTCATCTGACCGGACTTCAGCAGCAGCACATACAGCGTTGCTTCCTGCTTTGTTAAGTTAAAATTAGTAAGACCTTCAATTAAATTCATAAAACCCTCATTTAGCTCTTCGGCTTTTGCGACGGAACTTTTTAACGCTTTAGTTGCGTTTCTTTACTATTGTTCCTGTTTAAGAACACTATACTACGATTGTAATGAGTTGTCAATAGCTAACTGACGATTTTTTATTTTTTTCGAGCAAAAAATAACGGAGATAACGGTAATTTAAATCCGTTATCTCCGTTTAATATTTTTAGCTTTAGTTTCTGTCGAAAACCATTACTCTGTCAAAGTCCAGGTATACCTTGGAGCCGTCAGGAATTGCATTCAGATCTGCACCCTTAACGATGACGCGGATGTCATGACCGTGAACGTTTACACGATAGTCAACCGCATCGCCCAGGTAGAAGCGGTGAGTTACCTGACCTTCAACCAAGCCGCCGCTGAGGGACATGGTAATATTCTCCGGACGTACCGCAATGGTAGCATCGCCGTTAACCTTAGCGGTATTCGGGAAGGAAACATTGCTTCCCTTAATGAATACTCTGTCACCCTTAACCTCGCCATCAATAAAGTTAACCAGACCGATGAAGTCGGCAACCATTTTGTTGGCAGGCTTGGTATAAATTTCGTGCGGAGCACCGATTTGCTGTACAACGCCGGCACTCATAACAACTACACGGTCGCTCATTGCCATTGCTTCGCCCTGATCATGAGTTACGTATACAACAGTAATGCCCAGTTCTTTTTGAATAGCAAGGATTTCAAAGCGCATGGATTCACGCAGCTTAGCATCCAGGTTGGACAAAGGCTCATCCAACAGCAGCAGGCCGGGCTGTGCTACCAAAGCGCGCGCCAAAGCTACACGCTGTTGCTGTCCGCCGGACAGCTGATGCGGATAACGCTTGCTGTATTCGCCCAAATGAACCAGCTCCAGCATCTTCTGTACGCGTTCTTCGCGTTCCTTTTTATCTACCTTTTGAATTTTCAACGGATAGCCTACGTTTTCGGCAACAGTCATATGCGGCCAAACAGCATAGGACTGGAATACCATACCGATGTCACGTTTTTCCGGCGGAGCGAAGCTGCCTTTAATAGAGGAGCTTACGCAGTGGTCACCGATATAAATTTCACCTTCGGTAGCACGCTCAAAGCCTGCAATCATACGCAGGGTAGTGGTTTTACCGCAACCGGAAGGACCGAGGATGGAAACAAATTCGCCATCCTTTACAATTAAATCAAAATCGTTTACGGCAGTTACAGCGCCGAAACGTTTAAATACATGCTCAATTCTTACCTCAGCCATTTATTACACTCCTTTAATTAAATACCTACGTTACCCTTGGAAACCTTATTCAGAATCAGGTTACCAATCAAAACAATCAGCAGAATGATTACAGAAAGCACAGAAGCGTTCTGCGTATCTGCATAGGTCTGCAGTTCATACAGCAATACGCCGATGGTCTTGGTATCACTGCCGTACAGGAGCAAGGACATAGTCAGCTCGTAGAAGGACGGCATGAAAATCAGGAACCAGCCGGCAACTATAGACGGTGCAATAAGCGGCATAATGATATCCTTGCAGCAGCGCAGCCAGCTGGCGCCGGAATTCAGTGCAGCCTCCTCCAGAGAGATGTGCACCTGGCTCAGCGAAGCGGCGATGGTACGCACAGACATAGTCATATATTTTACCAGATAAGCAACTACCATAATCCACATCGTGGAATAAAGGTTCAAACCAAAATTACCGCTGAAGGTAATAATCAAAGCCAACGCAATAACGATGGACGGGGTACTGCCACCGATAACTACCAGCAGATCCGGCAGGCTGCGGCCTTTGATTCTGGTTTTAACTGCAAGATATGCAATAAAGATGGAAATAAGTGTGCCGATGCAGGCAGCAATAACAGCGTAAACAACAGAGTTCCAAACGCTTTCCATGTACTGGGAGCTGGTGATAACAGGAATCCAGGCATCAAAGCCAATGTTGTCCAGCCCAATCGGCTTGGACAGGGTGATAATCAAGCTCGTAAGCACGATGGAGCCCAGCGGAATGATAATGGAAATCATGCTGTAAGCGCCAACCAGGCAGAAGCAGGGCCATTTCCATTTGCCCAGTTCAACAATGTTCGGACGGGTGCTCTTACCGCTGATAGTGGTGTAATCCTTTTTGCCAACCATCCAGGTCATACCGAACAGCAGGATGTTAGCAAGGAACATCAGGGAAGCAGCCAGAGCGGTAGCATCACGTACGCCCGCAGTATCGCCCATGTAAATATAGGTTACGATACGCGTGGTCATTACTTCAATGTTGCCCGGCATACCTACGATAGCAGGAATACCGAAGCAGCTGCCGGCAGCAATAAATACCAGCAGGCCGCCTGCCAGAATGGACGGAGCCATCAGCGGCAGGGTTACGTCAAAAACGGTACGCATTGGAGAAGCGCCGCTGACACGCGCAGCCTCCTCCAGAGTCGGATCCATTTTCTCCATAGCACGGGAAATGGTGATGAAAGCAAAGGGAGAGTAGAACAGAGTCAGTACCCAGCCTAAGCCGGCCATAGTATAAATGTCAAAGGGTGCTGTTTCCAGACCAAAGACAAATTTAAGAATCTCGTTCAGATAACCTACACTGGGGTTCAGCAGCTGTACCCAGGCAATAGCGCCTACATACGGCGGAATCATGTAGCTGGATACCAGCAGAGTACGGTAGATTTTTTTGCCGGGCATATCAGTACGGCCAACCAGCCAAGCCAGCGGGAAGGTAATCAGCACACTGACAATCATAACACCCAAAGACAGCTCGATTGTATTCGTCAACGCACGCCAGTTGACATCCTGACTATATACATTGCGATAGTTTTCCAAGTTAATTGCGCCATCCAGCATGATGCTGTCATACAGCAGAATTCCCATCGGGAAGATAACAAAGTATAAAAGCAACAGCACGGAGATAGCGATAACAATAAATTTACTGTTTATTCTTGACATAGAACGCTTCTTTCTCCTTTTTTGATACCTCAGAGTAATACCAAAAGCAGTCTTTCGGCCCCTCTTTATTGAGCAGAAAACAGGGATGGCCTGAAAGGTCTCCCTGTTTCCGCTATAATTTAACTTAGCAACGCATTATTTATCCATAACTCTCTTACGGAATTCCTCTTTAATTTGAGCATTGTTGTTAGCCAGCTTCTGCCAGTCAACTTTAATTCTGCCCTCAACAATTTTCTTGGTTTCTTCAGCACCGGTAGGAGCTTTTACGTCGCCACGAACGGAGTGCATCCAACCCTTAACAACTGCTTCCTGACCTTCTTTGGACAGCCACCAGTCAACCAAAGCTTTTGCACCCTCAGGATTCTTGGTTTCCTTGAAAATAGCGATCGGGGAAGGAACGTTGATTACGCCGTCGGTCGGGTAAACAATCTTCAGAGGCTCTTTCTTGGTGTTAGCCAGCTTCAGGATGTTTTCTTCCAGAATCATTACAGCTGCATATTCGCCGGTCAGCAGCTTGTTCTGAATAGCGGAGTTGCCTTCTTCAACACGCAGGCCGTTAGCCTTCAGTTTATCGAAATATTCCCAGCCGTATTTGTCAGCCAGAGCACCAACTGCTACATAAGCAGTACCGGACAGCATCGGGTTCGGCATAGCGATTTTGCCTTTCCATTTCGGGTCGGTCAGATCGGTCCAGTTTTTCGGAGCTTCTTCAGCTTTCAGCTTATTGGAGTTATAAGCAATAATCATGTTGGAGATACGAACGCCATACCAGTTGCCGTCTTTGTCTTTTTCACTGATAACGTTAGCATCTTCTTTGGATTTGTAAGGCAACAGCAAGCCTTGCTCCTGCAACTTCAGATAGTAGGAAGGATCCGCAACCATCAGAACGTCTGCAGCAATTTTTTTAGCTTTGATTTCGCCGGTAATCTTGGTGATAACTTTTTCGGTACCGCCTTGGAACCAGTTAACCTTCATATCCGGGAAAGCTTTTGCAACATTAGGTTTGCACATATTGTCGATAATATCAGGATAAATAGAGGTATAAACCATCAAGCTGCCTTTTACGCCAGCAGCCTTATTGTCTGCTTTTTTGTCGCCGCCGCAGCCAGCCAAAGCTACAGATAAAGCCAACATTGCTGCTGCACCAAGCATCCATTTAGATTTTTTCATTCACATACACTCCTTTTTTTGCATCGTCGTTGAAAATTATATTTTAGCGTGTTCCATTCTACACCCATATTTGATAAATTCGCTGCAGGCCGTTTTTTACCTGCTTACACTTTACATTAATTTTGCAAATATTTAACTTTTTGTGTCACTTTGACATTTATAAAGTGGACATTCCACCACCATATTACATTTGACGTTTTTTGTCCTATATGGACATTTATCGTCCCATCATCGTCCGATACAAATAAAGTTTAATTCCCATGCAGGGACATAAGGATGCTTACGCAGATAAATCTTATACTCCGGCACCAGCTCCCATAAAAGCAGTGGCAGACGGAATAAATCAACATCATAATGATAGGCTGCCACAAACAGCTTCGGCTTACATTCGCCGATGGTCTGTCTGCCGCCGGCAATAGCCTGCACCTCAGCCCCCTCGACATCCATTTTGATCATTGTCACCTGGCGTCCCGCCGCTACAGCATCAATCGTCGTCACCGGCACTGTTTTCTTCTCCGCACCGATAAATGTTGACTGTCTGCCGCCGCTGTCGCTGAAGCCCAGCTCTCCCTGCTCGCTCCAGATGCCTGCCTCGTGTACCTCGACAGTAAGCCCCTTCTCCGCCAGCTCGTCAGCCAGCAGACGCAGCTTGCGGCAGTTACGGCGGTCCGGCTCTACCGCCAGCACCTCGCGCCATTGCCAGTCAGTCAGACGTCCCAGCTCCTGTATGGTATCACCGTTATAGGCACCAAGATCCATATATACCTCGTTAGTCGTCGGCACAAGCAGTGAACTGATATCCTCCTCACGCTGCGTTTCGCAGTCAAAAAGATAGCTTATCTTACCGCTGAGCTTATAGTTAAGCGTATCCGCAAACACTCTGCGCGACTGTTCATCCGCCAGTCTGTCATAAACCTGCGTAAGCTGCTCTTCGTAACGCTGCAGCCAACCGCTGCTCACGATTTCTTCTTCGTCAAAAAGCGGCAGATGCGGCGCCACAACCTCCTGCTCGGCAGCCAGCTGTGCAAAACGCTCCAGCACCTCCGATCTTTCGCTGGCAAAAGCGATGACAACCAAAAGGTCATTGCCAAGACGCGCACGCAGCACATCATAGCGTTCTACCGTAAAGCCGCGGAACTGCTGACCGCGGACGAACTCGTCACTGGCAAATACTCCCTGCACCCGCACGCCGTTTTCTTCGCACCAATCAATAATCTTGTCCGCACCGTTGCCCATCCCATAAAGCACTATCGGTTTTTCCGTCCGTCGCAAAAGCTCCCAGACACTTAATTTTTCCTGCATAAAATTTAACATAGCACTACCTCTTTCCGTCTAATCCTCTATTTAAGATAGCTACAGCTTACTCATCTGACTATTTTGTTTGTTTTTTATTATACACTATCTCTGCTAGTGACGTTAAGAATTAAATGTGTTAAAATAGTAGTAATCGAAATATTACATCTGATACTGATGGAGGTTATAAAAATGTCACTGCTGGAATCCGGAGAAAATTACTTGGAAACTATCTTAGTTCTGACCAAACGCAATGGCAGCGTACGTTCTATCGACATTGCGGAAGAAATGAATTTTACAAAAGCCAGCGTCAGCCGCGCTATGAGCATTCTTAAACGAGATAACTATATTATCATGGAGCCTGACGGCCGCATCCTGCTTACCAAGGATGGTCAGAAAAAAGCTGCTGCTGTCTACGACCGCCATGTAACCCTCACCCGTTTCATCAACGAGGTTTTGGGTGTAGACGAAGCAATCGCAGAAAAGGACGCCTGCCGTATCGAGCATATCATCAGCCCGGAAACCTTTGCGGGTATCAAGGGCATGCTGAAGGATTAATTTGCTATAAGCATCAGAGAGGTACACTATGAAAAAATTAACCTTTTTCCTGCTTACATTCGTTATGCTGATTTGCGTCAGCGCTTCCTGCTTCGCTAATCAGCCCTACAAACATCCAGATTATAATCTGCGTACAGTCAAAGAAATCCATATTACCCTGATTGATAATCTTGAAGGAAAGCCGTCACATCACTTCAAATCGGACGAAAACGCCGAAGCCAAGGTGTTGGCCGCTGTTTTACAGGCTGCTGGCAAACAAAAGCTGATTGCTACAGATGAAACGCAAAATCCGCTGCCTGAGTATCACAATGATAATAATACCGGCCGTAAAGCCTTTGCGCCCCGAGATTTAGAAATACGCATTACTGTTAATCATTGCGGCTATAGTGTAGTTGCCGTTCCCGGTCATTTTGAAGATTACACTACTCAGGAAACACATTATTATTATGACAAAGACGGCAAGCGCCACTACTGGACGGAAGATGTTGTACGCCAGCGCTGGGTACCGGAAAGCTTTCATCCGTATGCACAGCTAAGCCTAATTTATAACTTTTATGATTTGTCTGACGGCACACTTATTGCTTCCTTCAGCGACAGCCGCAGCCGTGAATACGAAAACGATCCGGCGGGCGGTATGCTCAATCGATCCCTAAAGGACTGTTTTAAAAAAATTTTCAGGAAATAATTCTGCAACAGACTGCTGATAACAGCAGTCTGTTTTTTTATTACAGCTTCATAATAGCAATCCTTATTATTTTTGTTGACATCTCAACTATAAGTGATATAATACAGAGAAGTGAGGTTTATAAAACAACCTTCTACTATTTTTGATGATTATGAATTCAAAAGGAGTGCTTTCAAAATGAAAAGTCTGAAAAAATTTGCTGTTGCATCTATGACTTGCGCTGCCCTCTTAGGCTTTGCTGCTACCAGCCATGCCGCATACCAACTGAACGACGAAGTTAAAGACGCTACCCCGGCTCTGCTCATGGCATCCCAAATCGGCGTTAAAACCAATGTTAATCCGGCTCTGGCAAACCTGCCTGACAAAGATGCTATCGTAGTTATGAGCTTCGGTACCACCTTCAAAGATTCCCGTGAAAAAACTATCAACCCGACTGTTGAAGCTATCAAAGCTGCACATCCCGGCGTAAAAGTTGTAACCGCTTATACCTCTCATATTATTATTGACCGCGTAAAAGCAAACGAAGGTATCACCATTCCTACTCCGGAAGAAGCTCTGGCTCAACTGAAAGCAGAAGGCTACAGCCGTATTGCTCTGACCTCTCTGGATATTATTCCCGGTATGGAATATGCATACAAAGATGCAGTTTACAATCTGCACAAAAACGACTTCAAGAAAATGACCTTCGGTACTCCGCTGATGTACTGGCAAGGTCAGGAAAACCAACGTGATGACATTACCGAAACCATGAAAGCAGTTGCTACCCAATTCCCGAAAACCGGTAAAAAGGATGCTATCCTGATCATGGCTCATGGCACTCCGCATCCGTCCAATGCTTACTATGCAGTAATGCAAGACCGTCTGAATGAGCTTGGCTATACCAACGCTTACATCTTCTCCGTAGAAGGCTGGCCGCATCTGGACACCGTTACTCCGCAACTGAAAGCTAAAGGCATTAAGAACGTAACTCTGATGCCGCTGATGATGGTTGCAGGCGACCATGCTAATAACGATATGGCCGGTGACGAGCCTGATTCCTTTAAATCTCAACTGCAGGCTGAAGGCTTCAAGGTTAACACCTATATCCACGGCCTGGGCGAAAACGCAGCAGTACAAAAACTGTTTGTTGAAAGAGCAAACGATTCTTGGGATGCTCTGGAAGCTAAATAATTTACTTAACAAGTAATTCATTTCTTTCACACCTTTTTACTCTCCGTCCGCTTTTCAGGGCGGAGAGTATTTTTATAATAAAAATTAATTTATGAAGAAGAGGTGCTATATTATATATGGATAGCAAAAAAGCTCTGGTGGTTATCAGCTTTGGCTCCACCTTTGACGAAACCAGAACCCACGATATCGGCGGCATTGAGCAGGCACTCGCAGCAGCCTTTCCTGCCTATGACCAGTACCGTGCCTTTACCTCCGCAATTATCCGCAAACGTCTGGCTGAACGAGGCATTAAAATCGACGATACGGAAACAGTTCTGCAAAAGCTGGTTGACGCAGGCTACGAAGAGGTAGTGCTGCAGCCGACGCATCTGCTGCATGGTGAAGAATTCGAACAGAAGATTCTCAGCCTCAGGGATAAATTCACCGCTAAATTCCAAAAAATTATTATCAGCCAACCGCTTATCGTTAATGATGAGGATTATAGGCTGGCAGCAGCCGCTGTTGCCGTTCAGGTTCCTCCCTTAGCTGCAGATGAAGGTGTAGTTCTCATGGGCCACGGCACTCCGCGTAATAACAATAAAGCGCACGGCTATACCTATGTCAGACTGCAGGAAATCTTTGATTCTATGAAATTCCCTGCTATTGTAGGAACAGTAGAAGAAGAGGATACTCCTAATTTTGAAGCGGTTCTGCAAAAACTGCAGGAGCGCAAGTACAAGCATGTACATATGTATCCCCTGATGGTTGTTGCCGGCGACCATGCTAAAAACGATATGTACGGCGACGAGGAAGACAGCTGGAAGACTCAGATTGAAGCTTTAGGCATCAAAACAACCGGTCATCTGTGTGGTCTTGGCCGTTCCAAAGCTATTCAGGCTATTTATATCCAACATGTTTTACGTGTTTTGTCTCTAGAAGATTGACATTTATTAATAATTAACTAAAAAAACCTGCATTCTGTCCCCTTCGCGGGGAATATTGCAGGTTTTTTTATTGCTTAATGCAGCAAAGTTATGCTATAATGGAATTGCCTAAATTTTTGTAAAATAAATTCATAAGAGAAAGGGATGATGAAAATTGGGTATTGTTATTTCTGTAATTATAACATTTTGGGTTGGCTATTTGATTTACAAAAAGTACAAACCACAGCCTGTGCTCTTCATGGGCGGTATTATCATGATGTATATCGCTGCTATGCTGGGTTACAGCCAGATTTTAGGAGCTAAGGCTACAACAGGCTCCGTAATTTTCGATGCCTTTGAATTTATCCGCGCAACTTTCAGCTCTAATGTCGGCAAACTCGGCCTGAACATCATGTCTGTAGGCGCTTTTGCTAAATATATGGATAAAATCGGCGCTTCCCGCTCTTTAGTACGTTTAACCATCAAACCGTTGATGGCTTTAAAATCCCCCTATCTGGTAATGAGCGGCACCTGGATTATCGGTATGCTCATCGGTCTGTGCATCAACAGTGCCTCCGGTCTGGCAATGCTGCTGATGGTAACCATGTTCCCCATCCTGTTGGGCTTGGGCGTAAGCCGTCTGTCCGCAACCGCTGCTGTAGCAACCACCCTCTGCTTCGACTGGAGCCCCAGTGATACCGGTACCATCCTCTCCGCTGAAACCGCAGGCGTTGACCCTGTAGTTTACTGGAGTCATTATCAGGTTCCTATCGTTGCTGTAGCCTTCGTAGTTGTAGGCGTTCTGCATTACCTGACTCAGAAATATATGGATAAACGCGACGGTCATATAGTACAGCCTATGGAAGTTGAAAAAGTTGAAGAAGAAGCAGATAATGCACCGATGTGGTACGCTATCCTGCCGGTAATTCCTCTGGCATTGATTCTTTCCTTCAGCTCTCTTTGGATTACCACTATTAAGATGAACATCGTTATGGCAATGTTCATCGGCATGACTATCGGTGTTATGTGCGAGTACGGCCGTTGGCGTGACGGTCAAAAAGTTCTGGGCGATATTCAGACCTTCTTTGACGGCTTAGGTATGCAGATGGCTAACGTTATTACCCTGGTTGTAGCAGGTCAGACCTTTGCTAAGGGCCTCGTATCCATGGGTGCTATCACCACTCTTATCGACGGCAGTAAAAACTTAGGCTTCGGCCCGATGGCTATGATGCTGGTTATGGTAGCAATCATCGCTGTATCCGCAATTGTTATGGGCAGCGGCAATGCTCCCTTCTTCGCATTCGCTGCACTTACTCCGGCAGTTGCAGCGCACAGCGGCCTGCACCCGGTACTGATGCTGCTGCCGATGCACTTTGCAGCTTCTATCATGCGTAACTGCTCCCCGATTACCGCAGTTATCGTAGTATCCTCCGGTATGGGCGGCGTTTCCTCCTTTGATCTGGTAAAACGTACTGCAATCCCCATGGCCGGCGCTATGATCGTTACCATCGGTATGACCTTCTTCTACTACTACACCGGTTGGTAAGAAGCAAGTACCTTTAACTGTTAAGTAAAAATTTACAGTATTATAACCCCCGCTGTTCCACGTTCGGGAAACGCGGGGGTTTAATAAATTCTGAAAGGAGTTTTCCCTATGTTTATCTGTGATTGTCACTGCGATACCCTTACCGAATTATATAAGAAAGGCACCAGCCTTTATGCAAATGACCAGCATTTTGACATTCAGCGTCAAATCGCTCTCGGCGGCGGTCTGCAATTCTGTGCTATCTTCGTACCCACACACGAATTCCGTTATTACGGCGGCCTGCGCTACACCCTGCAGCTGCTGGACAAATACCTGCAAGAGGTAAAGAAGCTGCATGTAGACGGTATTGACGTACTGCAGGTGCTCACAAAAGAGGATGCAGCCGATGTGCTCAACCACAAGGCCGCAACCCTGCTCGCCATTGAAGAAGGCGGCGCTATCGACGGCAGCCTGGAAGCACTGCGTTGCCTTTACGCCTTAGGCGTGCGTGCAATGACTCTTACCTGGAGCAACCGTAACGATATTGCCGACGGCGTTAACGAAGAAGGCAGCGGCGGCGGTCTTACCGTTTTCGGCCGCCAAGTAGTTGCTGAAATGAACAAGCTCGGTATGCTGGTTGACGTTTCCCACATCGCACCCGCAGGCTTCTGGGATGTTATCGAGACCAGCAGCAAGCCCATTATCGCAACTCATTCCAATGCCAAGGCTCTTTGCCCGCATCCGCGTAACCTGGATGACAAGCAGATTTTGGCAATCAACGAAAATGATGGCCTCATCGGTGTTACCTTTGCCGGTCAATTTTTGGAGCACGATTACAACGATGCCTGCATCGAAAGCATTTACCGCCATATCGACTATATGCTGAACATCATGGGCAACGATGACCATATCGGCTTCGGCAGCGACTTTGACGGCATCAGCCATCCGCCCTACAACCTCCACGGCGTGCAGGATTACAGTGCAGTGTATGAATATCTTTCTAAAAAATACAGCGCCAGCACCGTTGAAAAAATTACCCATAAAAACGTGCTGAATCTGCTGCAAAAGGTACTGTAAGCATCCCTTCTCATCTTACCGTTTAAAAGCAACTAAAAAGCCATACCTCGCTAAGCAAAACGCTTAGCATGGTATGGCTTTATTTATTGCCTAAATCTGCTTATTTCTTTTTGGTGCTGCTCTTAGCTTTAGCATCATTAGCATTGGCTATCTGCGCCCAATCACGCAGCATATCAACACAGGCTGCGGCATAAGCGCCGGCACTGCCAAAGGCACCTGCATCCTGAGTATACAGACGGAAAACCTGGATATCGTCATAATAGATATCTGCCGTACTGCCGTTGTCATAAACCACAAAATGGTTGGGGTTTACAGGTCCGCGCTGACGCACGTTCCACAAGCCGCCGGCAAGCATATAGGCACGATATTTACCCTTGGTATTGCCAATGCTCTGACTTACATTAAAGCTCCAGTTGCCCTCGGTAACAGTTGCATGGTCATCATCCTTAACCACAACATCGGGATGAATGTTATATTCCTTAAGTTGCTTCATAACACGTTTTACGCGCTCTTCCGGCTCGGGATGGCTGCTGAACAGACCGTATTTGGCACCGCCGCCCTGCTTGGACAAATCGTCCAGCTTCCACACGGTAATCAGCATGCTGTAAGGGTTATAGCCTGCCGCAATGCTGTTTTTTACACCTTCCTTATCGGCGCCGCGCTCATCGGTACGACTGTAGCCGGCAAACAACGCCTGCTGTGCCGCCTGCACAAGTCCCATACCCTGTCCGCGGGTGGCAGCTATCAGAATCAGCGAGGTCCACATCTGCTTTTCAATCGCATTTACCGTATGCTTTTTGGCTACGTGTCCCACCTCGTGGCCAAGAACGCCTGCCAGCTCCATGTCTGTAGGCATGTAGTCAATCAGTCCCTTATACACATAAACAAAGCCGCCGGGGCAGGCTAATGCATTGACCTCATTATTGTTGAGCACCTTGAAAGAAAAGGTGATATCATCACGTCCGCAAACCTTCGCCAATCTTTGGCCGATGCGGTCAACTCTTTCCTGCAGTGCGGCATCCTGCGACAAGCCATACTGCGCCTCCAGCTGCTTAGCTGTCTGCTGTCCCATTTCAATTTCCTGCTCTCTGCTGATTAAGCCTGCTTCTGCAGGATTAACGCCTACGAACAGGCAGCAGGCAAAAACAAACGTCATAAAAAGCTTTAATATTTTCCTCATATTGGCCTCCTGCTTCATAAACACACTACAACCAAAAAATCCTATATTGCGCCCTCTTCATGCAAAGCGCTGATTTCATTATCATTATATCCCAGTTCCTGCAAAATATCCAGCGTATGTTCGCCGAGCTTAGGCGCTCTCATGCGTATGCTGCTTTGGTCTTCGCTAAACTTCACCGGTCCGCCGATATACTGCAGCCTTCCAAGATCACTGTCTGCTTCCTGCAGGATATGCTCCTGCGCCGTCAGCTTACTGTCCAGTGCTTCCTCCAGGCTGCATACAGGCGTTACGCAAAATTCTGCGCCGCCGATAAGCTCCAGCCACTCTTGCTGAGTTTTAGCAGCAATTTTGGCAGCTACCAGCTGCTGCAGCTCCTCCTCATGAGCAAAATCATATTGGCGTTTTTCCAGCTCCGGACATTCAATTAAATCGCAAAAGCGTTGCCAAAACTTAGGCTCGATAGTACCAACTGTCATATATCTGCCATCTGCGGTACGATAAATATTATAATAATGCGCTATACGGCCAAAGGGCTTTTCACCAGTTTCCCGGCAGCCCCACAAAGCGCTGATGCCCGTCACCTGCATAGACAACGCCGTAGCATATAGATTGACATCGAGCCACTGTCCCTTGCCGGTACGTTCGCGCGCCAGCAGCGCCATAGAAATCGCACTCAAGGCATTCAGACCGCTGCCTACAGCGCTCACCTGCACTTCGGACACGCAGGCTCTGCCGATATCATCAAGATTGTTTAAGCCTGCCAGCCCTACAACATTCAGGTCATGTGCCGGCTTATGCGATTCTTGGCCAAAGCCGGTAATCGAGCAGTATACCAGACGCGGATTGATTTTATGCACGCTTGCATAATCCAGTCCATAGCGCGCCAGATATCCCGGACGGAAGCCTTCCAGAAAAACATCAGCCTCCTGCAGCAGCTTCAGCAGCAAATCACGGCCGCCGTCCTTTTTAAGATTCAAAGCAACGCCTCGCTTATTGCGGTTCAGCATCAGATGCCAATAGCTCATACCTTTAGTTTTTTCAGGCCAAAAGCGACGCGTCGCATCACCCTGCAAATCTTCAATCTTGATAACATCCGCACCGTAATCACCTAACAGCATACCGCAATATTGTCCCGGCAACCACTTGGAAAAATCAATAACCTTAATACCTTCTAACAAAGCCAAATTTATCACTCCTGTTCTGCTTAATAAGCTTTTATATTCTGAAAAATTTTCTTATGAATTTATTCAGATATGTTCACAAAACACCTATTTAAATGCTATAATATAGTTATATCATTGTTAGCCATACACAACTTTCATATGGAGGTTTTTATATGCAAACCCGTAAGCTGACATCAGCAGCGCTTCTGATTGCCATCGGCACACTGAGCGCACATTTAATTTATATTCCTGCAGGTGTTTCCAAATGCTTCCCTGTGCAGCATGCCATCAATGTTATGGGTGCGGTTCTCTTAGGACCTGATTACGCCGTTGCTATAGGCTTTATTATTGCCTGTCTGCGTAACATGCTGGGCACAGGCTCGCTGCTGGCTTTCCCCGGCAGTATGATTGGTGCAGCCCTCGCAGGACTGGCCTACAGCCGTTACAAAACCTTGCCGGCAGCTATGGCCGGTGAAATTTTCGGCACCGGTATCATCGGTGGCTTCGTTGCCTGGATTATGGCCACTCTGCTTTTAGGCAGCAAGGCTGTAGCCTGGTTCTTTATCCCGCCGTTTTTGGTAAGCACCATCGGCGGCAGCATTATTGCCTGCCTGCTGCTCAAAACCGGTTTCTTTAAACAGCTTAGCAGCAAAGAAGGTAAGTAAGATGGACTTCGGTGAAATTGTCAACTTCCTTCTCTATGCCTTCAGTGGCATTTGCTTCGGAGCCTTTGCCTCACGCTACAGCGTTTTCAGTGCGCTGCATATTAAAAGCAAATGGCAGGAGAAAGGCATCAGCTGTCTTTTCAGCTGCTTGCCGCAGCTGCTCTTTCTCAGTGTAAGCTTTTTCCTTTTTCCGACGTGGTTTATCAGCAAGACTCCTACCGGAGGCTTCTTTTATTACGCAGTACTCGCATTCTTTTTCAATAAAGGTCTGCGCTTAAACAATAAAAAATAAAGTAGGTGAAAAAAAATGACACACATCCACAATCATGCCTTGCCTCTCCCCGGCAAAGATGACGAAAAATATATCCAGCCTATGGCAGATATTTTTAAAGTTCTCAGCGATCCCACACGTATCCGCATTCTCTCCCTGTTAGCACACGAGGAAATGTGCGTTACCTGTATTGCCGACGCTCTTGGTATGACGCATTCCGCTATTTCGCATCAGCTGCGTCTGCTGCGTGCCACAAACCTGGTAAAATTTACCAAGGACGGCAAAGAGGTTATTTATTCTCTGGATGACAGCCATGTGCTCAGTCTGTTTGACCAGGCACTGGACCATGTAAAGCATAAGGTTTTATAATGCTGATTGGCGCTGTAAAAGCGCCAATTTTTTTGCCTTTAAAGCGCACCTCTCCATTGACGGATAATCTCACTCTTATAGACTGAGGTCCAGCTTAAATCATCTACCGGCACGCGGACATTACCTATAAGCTCCCTACGGCCGTCATTATAGGGATATTTTTTTACATGCCACATATAATGATACCCGTTAGCAGGCAACAGCTCTACGCCCGCGTCACTCATCAGATAGTCTAAGAAGGCACGCGCCTGATTGGGATGCTCTGCGCTGCGCATAATCGCTGCACCGGTAAGCATCGTACGGTTGGCATCCTTCACCACTGTCGCAAACAGGTGGCGGTGACGTGCTTCCATCTGCAAAGCATAATCCAAAGGCACTATAGCAACGGTTTTTTTACCGATATACACAAGGTCTACCGCCTCGCCGAAGCCCTTGGTATACACCGGCTGCTGCGCATTAAGCTTGGCTGCATAAGCCATAGCCTGCTCCTTGCCGCGCATCTGCCAAATGCTTGTAATCATGCCGAAGCTTGCTCCGCCAAGATCAAAGTCGGCAATCGCCAGCTCATCCTTAAGCTGCGGTGCCAAAAGCTCATCCCAGGTTTCCGGAGCATACAGACCGTAGGCATGCAGATTGTTTTTATTGCTCAGCAAAGCAATGTAGCTCAGATACAAGCTTGTCCATTGTCCTGTACGGTTACGCAGTTCTGCCGGCACCTTGTAGGATTCCTTGGCAATATACGGCTGCAGGATGTGCTGCTCATCCGCCATGAAATACTCCTCACTCGTACCGCCCAGCCAGACATCAAACCTATGCTTACGCAGGTAATCCAAGCGTTCCTGCTGCGTGCCTCCGGGCAGATAGCTTATATTTACTTTTACACCTGCAGCCTTGCTGTAGCTGTCGGCAATAACCTCCGTCAGCTTGGTGCCCATACTGCTGCAGAGCTGCAGCTCCTTCGGCTGTGGCTGCTCACTGCCACAGCCAGCTGCCAGCAAAGCCAGCAGCGTCAAAATATATATTATAACTTTTCGCATCATCTTTTCCGCCTTTCGCTTTGCTATTATTATAGCATGAACGCCGAGCTTTCTCCATATTTAGAAAGCGCGCAGGTTGTCATAAAGCACATACTGCTTTATAATGGAATACATCAACATACAAAATGTTCCGTGAGGAGATTACCTATGAGCTTTGACAAAAATAGTATCTATGCTCTTTTAAACAGCAAGAATATACAATTCTCCTATACAGAGCACAGGCCTGTTTATTCTATGGAGGAATCAGACACACTGAAAATACCTGCCGATGCCATTATCTGCAAAAATTTATTTTTGCGCAATAGCAACGGTAAGCAACACTTTCTTCTGACCATTCCCGCAACTACGCCTGTTGACTTAAAAGAGCTTGCAGCAAAACTTGCAAGCTCCCGCCTCAGCTTCGCTTCGGCAGAGCGCCTGGAAAAATATTTAGGACTGCAATCAGGCTTAGTTTCTCCCTTCGGCCTGTTGAACGATACAAGCAAAAGCGTTATCTTCATCAGCAGCAAAAACTTACCGCCATCCGCTATCATCGGTATTCATCCGAACGATAACACCGCTACCGTCTGGCTTACTTTCGGCGATTTACTGACGCTATTGTCTGAACTGCATGTAGAAGTGAAGCTGATAGAAATGTAGGTATATGATATATGTTAAAATTAAATCACATTACATCAAATTAGCATACGGTCACTAAACTAAACTATACTATACTAAAAACAAAATCACGGAGGATTGCTTAATGTCATTATCCAAACATTCAACTACAGTTATCTATAGTTTATTTTTAACAGTTATAAACTATATCATTGCTTATTTACTATCATCAAAAGAAGTCTTATTCGATTTCAAAAATATCGGTCTTATATTTCTCTTTTCCTATATTTGGTTATCACTATACAAATTATATGGCAAGGCAAAAACAATTATCTGCCTATGCGTTATCTCCTCTTTAATAGGCTTTCTTATACCGGCATTAGCTTTCAAATCAGAAGCTATGTTTCTGCAACGCTTGATGAAAGATTTTTTGTTTGGATATACTCTACTTATACTTCCTATTCTTATCAATCAATTGCTTAGCATGTCCATAAAACCCAAGAAAAAAATAGTTATTATAGACGCATTATTCCTGACGACGGCACTTTTCCCCTTATTATTGTTCACTGCATATTACACTATTTTTGGCGTCCCAATTTCCGTCGACAGTTTACTTGCAGTATTTCAAAGCAACAGACAAGAAAGTCTGGAATTCATTTTAACCTATACTAAACCATCAATTATATTTCTGCTTATTACTTTTGGAGTTTTAATCTTTACTGTTATAAAGTTTTTATATTCCAAGTTGATACCCCATACTCTTGTACCCCCCCCAATTTACAAACATTCATCCTATCTGCCTGTTGACAATTGTCCTAGTTGCTTCAAACATCGCTTTTGCTGAAAAAACCTATTGGGCAAGAACTCTTCAAGACACTATTAAACGCCATAACCAAATAGAAAGTTTTACCGCCGAAAGTGCTATCCGTAAACAGCAATTAAATCACGATAAACATATTCTTTCAACCTCTACCGAAGGTAATTTTGCTTTAATAATAGGAGAAACCCATGCCCGCTCTAACATGTCTGCTTATGGTTATAGACGAAATACCACACCATGGCTAACAAAATCTGCTGATAACGATAACATAATACTTTTAAAAAACGGCTTCTCCAACGCTGGTGTAACAACATCATCTTTAGAATATGCACTAACAGCTAAAAACCAATATAATAATATCAGCTATGCAAATGCTGTTACAATTACTGAAATAGCGCAAGCAAGCGGCTTTAATGTAGTCTGGATTAGCAATCAGGTTGATGATAATATAGTTGGCCGTATAGGTCATGAGGCTGATCAACAATATTGGTTAAATAAAAATCATAATGACACTTGGCTAAGGCAAAAAAATCAAACTTTTGACGATCGCATTATCAACTGCTTAAATTCAATAACTAAACCAAGCAAAAAGACTTTATATGTAATCAATCTTCTAGGTTCACATGCTTCGTACAATTGCCGTTATCCCAGTGATTTTAATAAATGGGATGATTCAGACAGTCTGCTAAATGCTTACGATAACAGTGTACTCTACAATGATTATATTATGTCGAATATCCATAAATTACTTTTTGAAAAATTTGCTGTTGATGGAATGCTTTACTTTGCTGACCACGGAGAAGAATTAAAATTAAAATTTTGCCATGGTACAGAATACTTCTACAATAACTATAAAAAGCATCCTTCTGTCAAAGAAATTGTTAAAATACCTATATACTTCTCTTTTTCAAATAAGTTCAAGCAAGAAAATCCAGAGTTAATCAGTAATCTAAAAAACAATCAGGAGAATTTTTTCACAAACGATATGATATACGACACTATGCTTGGATTAATGCAAATACCAACCCCCTATTATCAGTCAAAATTTGATATTACCTCCAACAACTACTCCCTTACGTTAAAAGACCTAAGAACAATTCATGGTAAAGTTAAGTTGGAAGATTGTCTATAATACATAGTTTAAACCCAAGCTAATCAAATAAAAAAGACTTCTTGGCAATCAGCAAGCTGAAGCGAAGAAGTCTTTTTTATTGCTTATGGCAAAGCAGTGACTTATATAACTTTACCTTTGCTCAAGCGCACTTAAATCAAGCTTATGAATGCTTCCCTTAGGAATCTGTGCTTTTTCCATAAACATAATCATATACCATGGTAAATAAATAATATCAGCCTCTTTTTCTACATTTCCCTTGCAAAAAACAATCAGCTTGCCAAAGCTCCATCCGCTTACTGCAGACACCTTATTTAACGCCGCATGCTTCTTATAATCTTTACCTGATTTTATTTCCAACAAATCAACCTTATCATTATTCTGCACAACGAAATCCAGCTCGCCAAAGCGTTTAGAATCGAAATAGCGTAAATCAAAATTCTTGCTCTTCAATTGCTGTGCCATAACATTTTCCAAAATACTGCCCATATTTAGCTGTAAATCTCCCTGTAAAATAGCAAACTGAACATTTTCCAGACAGCTGGCACACAAAAGTCCAGTATCTCCCATATAGAGCTTAAACAAATTATGCTTAGTATTCAAGTTCAACGGCAGCTGCGGAGCTGTTACATTATAGCAGGGCAAAGCTACTCCAGCATCCTCTAACCATTTAAAGCTATCCTGATAACGGTTCATGCGGCCATTTAAATCCAACCGGCTAAGTATAAAGCGACGATTTTTATCGTCAAGCTGAGCAGGAATATTATCAAAAATTGCTGTTATCTTTACTTTATCCGTAGAGTCAGCATATTTAGTAATATCCAGCCTATATTGCGCAAGAATATCCTTCTGCTGCTTTACAACCAGGCCAATATCGTGCGTATCTACATATGTCTGTACAACTCTTGGCATACCGCCAACAACAATATATGTATAAAACAATCTGCACATAACCTCATGCATTGCCAAAGGCACAGGACGCATAAGCTCCATACACTGCTTAAGATACACCAGAGTATCCTTTTGCACGCCATTAGCTAAAATAAACTCTTCAAAATCCAAGGGATACATATGATAAATTTCTTCAAATCCAACTGGGAACGAACGCACCATATGATAGCTAGTACCTAAAAGAGAACCAGTTTCAATATAATCAAAGCGTCCATCTTCTACCAAAAATTTTATTGCTGTACGCGCCTCAGGACATTCCTGTATCTCATCTAAAAGCACAAGTGTTTTCCCAACAGGCAGTGGTTTCCGCGCATAAGCAGACAAATTAGCGACAAGAGTCTGTGCATCAAGGTCATGCGCAAAAATATCTGCTGCCGAAGGTTCTGTAACAAAGTTTATTTCTAAAAACGCCTTGTACTCTGCTTTTGCAAACTCACGCACTAACGTTGTTTTACCAATCTGCCGCGCACCAACAATACATAATGCTTGCTTAGCACCTGCTTCTTTCCAGTCTAAAAGCTTTTGATAGGCCTTACGATACAACATACAAGCTTACACTCCCTTCTGTATTTGTCACGTTTTTCCAGGTTTTTATATATCCATTGTAACGTTTTTCCGTGCTTTTTACAATCATTTTGTCACGTTTTTCTATATTTTATCACTGCTTTCCGTAACGTTTTTCCGCACTTTTTATAATCATTTTGCCACGTTTTTCCTAAAAGCCAAAAACCGCACCAACGTTAAACGCTGATGCGGTAATAATTCTATTTTCATTTTACAGCCTGTGCTACAGACTGATTCATCTCAACGCGGCCAACGGCAGCAACAGGCTCAACCTCAGCCTTTACGCGCTCCCAGATAACGAACTTAGCCTTGCTGAAGCCGTTAAAGGTAGTTGCGCTGGCAGAGGTATAGGCACCGCAGCTGGGAACCAGCAGTAAATCGCCAACCTGCAGCGGCACTGTCAGGCGTCCGCGGAACATAATATCCAGGGAATCGCAGCTCGGTCCTGCAAACGTCGCTGCCACCTTTTCATCACCCTCACGGAAGCTGATGAGCTTGAAATCCCACTGGTCAAAGAGCACACCGGAGAAGGTTCCGTACAGGCCTTCATCGAGGAAGTACCATGGCTGACCGCCGCGCTCGGTAACACCGATGACGCTGGTAATCAGATTTACCGCCGTACCGCAGATATAACGGCCCGGTTCAGCCCAGATTTCGGCATCGGCAAAATCTTCATCCAGACGTGCGTTAATCTGGCGCAGCATTTCCGGCAGATTGAATTTAACCTTCGGCTCAGGAATAGGGAAGCCGCCGCCGATATCCAACACACGCAGCTTCAGACCGGCTGCTTCTGCCTCCTCAAACAGCTCACGCGCAATATCTAGTGCATGCAGATAGGGGTCAGCGCTGACAGTCTGGCTGCCTACATGAAAAGCAATGCCGGCCATATCCAAGCCTGCTTTCTTAGCCTGCTGCATCAAAGCCAACGCATTTTCACGTGCAGCACCGAATTTTTTATTCAAATCAACATGTGCCGAAGAATTGTCGATACGCAGTCTGAGCAGTACAGTCGCATCCGGGCACTGTTTTTTTATTTTATCTATTTCACTGGCGCTGTCAAAGGTCATCTTGCGTACGCCACAGCTGCGGCAGGCCTCCAGACCTACGCCCGTCTTTACCGGATTAGCGTAAATCAGACGGCCGCCATCCACACCCATATCATGCAGAGTGCGGATTTCTCCGTCGCTTGCTACGTCAAAGCAGGAGCCCATATCTGCCATCACCCGCAAAATTTCCGGATGCGGATTAGCCTTAATCGCGTAATGAATTTTGACACGCGGCATATATTTTTTCAAAACCTTGTAGTTCTTTTTGATTTCATCTAAAGAAAGTACCAACAACGGTGTACCGAAACGCACCGCTAATTTTTCTGCAGCCTGTTGGCTTATTTGGAAATGTTTTTTATTACTCATAACACTCTCCCCTTGCTATTGCATTTATTTTTCTTCTATGATTGTACCACAATAATTTGAAAGTACAATAGGAAAACGGCAAAAAATTGATTTTTTTCAAGGAGAACGGGAAAATTTTCCAATAATCACGGATTGGCACATTTTTAACTGTAAAATACAGAGAATTTCGCCATAAAATATTTTAAACTAGCAAAAAGTTACTGAATGCCGCAGACAAAACAAAAAGCGTTGAAATGTCGGTTAAATGACATTTCAACGCTTATTTTTATTCAGCTGAATCTGCGCAGCTTATTTTTTCGGAGCGGGAATTACATCGCAGCCCATGTAAGGACGCAGAACCTCAGGAACAACTACGCTGCCATCAGCCTGCTGATAGTTTTCCAGAATAGCGGCAACGGTGCGGCCAACAGCTACACCACTGCCGTTAAGGGTGTGTACAAATTCCGGTTTGGATTTTGCATCTCGACGGAAGCGGATGTTAGCACGGCGTGCCTGGAAGTCCAGGAAGTTGGAGCAGGAAGAAATTTCACGGTAGCAGTTTGCTGCCGGCAGCCATACTTCGAGGTCATAGGTAGTAGCAGAGCTGAAGCCCAAGTCACCGGTGCACAGACGTACAACATGGTACGGCAGGCCAAGTAATTGCAGAACTTCTTCAGCATCATTAGTCAGCTTATCCAGCTCAGCCCAGGATTCTTCCGGTTTAGTGAATTTAACCAGCTCAACCTTATTGAACTGATGCATACGGATCAGGCCACGGGTATCACGGCCTGCAGCACCGGCTTCTGCACGGAAGCAAGCGCTGTATGCGGTATATTTCAGCGGCAGCTCATCGCCGGTCAGAATATCGTCGCGATGATAGTTGGTTACAGGAACCTCTGCAGTCGGAATCAGGTACATATCGCCGTTTTCCAGCTTGTACATATCCTCGGCAAATTTCGGCAGTTGGCCGGTGCCCTGCATGCTTGCACCGTTAACGATGAACGGCGGGAAGAATTCGGTATAACCATGCTTTCTGGTGTGTACATCCAGGAAGAAGTTGATAACGGCACGCTCCAGACGGGAACCCATGCCACGATAGAATACATAACGTGCACCGCTAACCTTAACGCCACGTTCAAAATCCAGAATGCCCAGGTTTTCACCGATATCCCAGTGAGCCTTAGGTTCAAAATCAAATTTGGTCGGTTCGCCCCAGGTGCGGATAACCGGGTTGCAGGTATCATCCTTGCCTACGGGAACATCTTCTGCAGGAACGTTAGGAATAGTCAGCAGAATGCTTTTGATTTTTTCTTCAATTTCTTTCAGTTCCTTGTCATCTGCAGCAATTTTATCGCCGAGAGTACGAACTGCAGCCATCTGCTCAGCAGCATCCTGACCGGCTTTTTTCAGCTTGCCAATCTCCTGAGATGCAGTGTTGCGTTCTTTTTTCAGCGCTTCTACCTGTTGGGTAATTTCACGACGTTTTTTATCCAGTTCCAGGAATTCAGTCAAATCAAGGCTGCCATTACGGCTTTTTACAGCCTCTTCGACCAGCTTCGGATTTTCGCGGACGAATTTTAAATCTAACATAATATAGCCTCCAAATAATTTATCATAACTTATATTGTAGCATAAATCCCGTCGGGATAAAAGATTTTACTGCAATTTTTAATAGTCAATTCCCTCATCGCGACGTGCAAGATAGCGAATAGCCGAAAGAGCAGCCTTTTGTCCCTGACCGGCAGCACGGTTTACCTGCCAAGGCTGACCTGTGCAGTCACCGCCGGCAAAAACGCCTTCAATATTTGTTTGAGCCTGATCATCAACATAAATGCTGCGGCCGCGGATTTCCAATCCCGGCAGGAAGCTGTTAAGCGGGTCGCTGGCACGGAAAACAAAGGCAGCCTTAACGCTGTAAAAATCATCGCCTGCACGCAAGCCGGTAACCTTGTCGGTACCGGTAATTTCTGTCGGCTTATCCAGCACTACAGTAATATTTTTCTTTTTGGGCGGAACAAAACCGGAATACAGCGGGAAGAAGAAAACGTGCTCGCACTGGTCTGCCAGATATTCCACTTCTTCCAAAGCATCAGGCACAGTAGCGATAGCAGCTACAGCCTTACCCTTATATTTATCAGCATCAACAATGGCGCAGTAGCTTACACCCTTACCCAAAAATTCCTTTTCACCCGGGAAAAGGGTAGAGCGGGAAATACCGGTTGCCAATACTACGGAATCCGCAGAATATTCACCATGCGGCGTACCCAGCATAAAGCCTTCGCCTACCTCGCGCAAAGAAATAATTTTGGCCTCAATGATATCTACTTCCATCTGCTTGAGATGATTTACAAAAATATCCATAAGCGCAGTACCGGAAATATCCGGGATACCCATGTAATCGGTAATCTGCGCTACACTACGCAGACGGGGGCTGAAACCGTGGGCTTCAAACAGAACAACCTTACGTCCCTTGCTGGCTGCAGTAATCGCTGCAGATACGCCGGCAGGACCACCACCAATAACGGCAATATCGTAATCCATAAGTCTATCCTCCGTACAAAAAAATTTAGGACCTACTATAACACTTTAATTGTATGCTTTTCTAGATGCATAGTCAAATGTTTTTATGCTTCCGGAGATTTTTTAAGTTTTTTTGAAAAAAGTGCTTGACATTTTCCTGCATATAGAGTATTATAATCAAGTAACGTGACCACGGCCCATTAGCTCAGTTGGTAGAGCACCTGACTCTTAATCAGGGTGTCGTAGGTTCGAGGCCTACATGGGTCACCACATTTGGCCGGTTGGTCAAGCGGTTAAGACACCGCCCTTTCACGGCGGTATCGGGGGTT